>ERZ1023853.4-NODE-4-length-67032-cov-19.391418_pt1 | contig 67032 bp, 82 predicted proteins | sample MGYA00380386_ERZ1023853 | MGnify/ENA primary metagenome ERZ1023853 (study PRJEB33179, sample SAMN07449009) | human gut metagenome | biome: Human-gut; feature: Human associated habitat; material: Faeces | host: Homo sapiens | place: India: Bhopal | collected...
TGTGGTTTATGCCTGGCGAGAATCCGCAGGTTCCTAAGGGTAAGAAAGATAATACTCATTATAATGTATATGGTGCTCGTGTGGTTGCCGGTGCGCTTGCTGATGCAGTAGCTGAGCAGGTGCCTGCGCTGAAGTCTCATGTCTGCCATTATGATTATGTTGTCTCTGCCGAAGGTCGAGGTAACTTCATGGATTTGCAGAAGGCTGTAGATGCAGTTCCTGTAGGTAAGAAGGCTGTTATCCGTATTTTGGGCGGTGAATGGAAGAAGCCAATCATCGCAAAAGGCAAAAAGATTAAGTTTGTTAAGTCATTTGGTGCTAAAATCAAATAATAACAGGCTTTTCTCAAAAACTTTGTAGATATAATAAAAGGGGTACTTTCACAAGCACCCCTTTTCATATTATACAAAAACATTATGAATGCTTACTTTAAACTTGTAACCGATTGATAATCAATACTATTAAGAATTACTACTTTTTATCGAGTAACAAAATAGTAACATAAAAGAGTTAAAGAAACTAAATCGCTTATTTTACTCGCTACAAAGGTAACAAAATAAACTTGAATGCCAAATATACTTTAACCTACTTTAACTTTGTAATCATTTGTATGTCTACTGCACATCAAGTGTATACCTAAAATCTGAATATCTTACAGATTAACGAATTACATGTTTTTTCACATTTGGTGGTTTCAGAAAAAGCTTCTATCTTTGCATCGTCAATGTTACGGTTGACAGACCAAAGTAGTCCTCCTTTCAAGGCGTAAGCCTACAAGATATGAACCTCTGAGTCGTTGTCCGTAACCAACACTCGGGGGTTCTTTTTTATTCCCCTGAGTTTGAGACAAGACAAGATGGAAGACTATGGGCTAGATACCTTCCGATTCATCGAGTCTATAAATTGCAAGGAAGACCGCATGGCAAATCGTAGGAGCTAATAGCAGAAGACGAGCGGAGGGGAATCTACTCCTTATGCTGCTTAGGTTAACTGATGTAGAATTATCAAGTGACCAGATGATGGGGGTTGACGGAACTCATCCATGACATCTTAGGTTTTCTGATTCGCTCACATACGTGTGCGTTAAGGGGAACCTAGAATCCAAAGGAATCTGAAATCTATCCATTTTAATTTTCAATAATTATATTTGGATAATTAAGTAATTAGTAGGCAACAAAAAATAAAAAATCGCTTATGGAAAATGAAGAAAAAGCAAAAGTCATTATTGACTACGACAAGTATCAGGAGTTGCTGGCTAAAGCAAACCTGAACGAAAAGACTATACAAGAAATCAAGGATATAGCTTATAAGGATGGCTGTGATTATAGATATGCTGAGTATAAGGAACTTGAAGCTAAATGCTCAGAATTGGAATCGAATTTAAAAAAGACAAATGTTTCATCTGAAAAATTAATGAAGGTAAGCTACAATCATGGTTTTGTGGATGGGTGTTGGGGTGTTCATTATGATGTAAAACGTTTTAAGAAAATCGTTATAGCAAAATTGGAAGAGTATTTTAAAACGGTTCCTGCAAATTCCATCTTTAAAGTACGTGATATTTATGCAAATGACAATTTCTGTAATGGTATTAACGTTTTGGTAACGGAATGTTTTGATTATTGTCTTGAAGAAAAGAAGTCTATGTATGAAGATTGAGTCAATCAGTTGTCAGGTCAGAACTGCTCGCAAGCAGCATGTATGTGAGTTGTGCCTTTGCCCTATTCATAAGGGTGAGGAGTATGGGTATGAGGCCTTGAAGGTAGATGGCAAGATGGAAGCTCATAAGCGGCATCTGGATTGTGATGAGTTGACCGCAAAGGATGAGTTCCAGACGGAAGACTACGGCTTGCGCTATACTTCCGATACCTTCTATAGAGCGGTGTGTGACTATATCCATCTGCATCATAATGGGGATGATAGCTGGACTGGCTCTATGTTTAGCAGAGTGATTAAGATATTGAACGAAGTTAATACTTAAAATTTTGGCTTATGGAACTTGATATGCAGATTAGAAGTGCCCTGAGTTTGAGGAGTATCTTAAAATGAGTCCGAACGACTGGTGGTGTAGAACTGGGGATTTGTTGAAGATGGAACATCGTGAACTTTATTGGAGATAGATATATTAATTTTAAATAGTTTAATTATGTGTGAAAATTTATGTAGTTTGCCAAAGTATATTGGCACAAAAGTAGTTCAGGCAAAGCCTATGCCTTTAAAAGATGCACAGTATGTGCTAGGTAGAGAAATTAAGCCAGCAACCGATGAGGAAGATGGTTATCTTGTAGTTTATAATGATGGTTATCGCTCATGGTCTCCTAAGAGTGTATTTGAAGAAGCTTACCATGTGCTTAGTGCTATGAACTTCGGTAATGCAATTAGTGTTTTGAAGTCTGGCTTTCCTGTAAGAAGAGCAAATTGGAGCGGAAACAAATTCCTTTACTTTGTTCCATCGGAAAGCTATTCTGCTATGACAGATATAGCAAAGTCTATTGCTGATGAAGATGGAATGGTTCTTTATAAACCGTATATTGCCATTCGATGCGAAGATGGCTGTGTCGGTATCTATACTCCAACTCAATGCGATGTCTTAGCTGAGGACTGGGAGGTTGTAGAAGAAAAGTCTTATGGTAAGTAAATCTGCTGAATACTACAGAAATCACCCAGCAGCTAGGGAGCGGAAGAAGAAATACGATACTCGCTTCGAGTCTTCTCCTGCTCAAAAGGCTAAGCGTAGGGAACTCGCTCGACATAACGCTGCACACGATAAGAAGTATGGGGCAGCTTCTCGCAAGGGTATGGATGCTTCACACACGAAATCAGGAATCAGGTATAAACCATCATCGGTGAATCGTGGTTCCAAGACGGATATGGCTGGGGATAGAAGGGCTAGAGGCAGTCGCTGATAGTGAATACGATAAAAGGGAGCCATCATTGACTCCCTTTTAATCTATCTGAATAAATCTCTAATATCACAATCTATAGCGTCTGCTACTCTTGTAAGGTAGCTGACGGTTGGGTTTCCGTTGAGGGCAGCAGATAGAGTACCTTTTGTGATTCCCATCTTGCTGGCTACTTCCTCAATGGTCATGCCCTTCTCCTTAATAACATCTTTTGCCTTTAGTGTTGACATTATGGAAGATAATTATAGTTGTCGTTAAGATATTCCTTCAACTCATCAATCTGTTCCTCAGTTGGCTCTCCTGATTCATCGAGTTCGGAATCATCAAAATATTCGTTATAGCCAATACCATTGTCGGCATCGCTGATAATGTAATCAGCTACAGACTCATATCCACCTTCGAGGATAAACTGCTTGTTGTCACTAGCGATTGACTGAACGTAAGTATCAATTGACTTTTTCATATTCTTGCGCTTAACCGTGATGCGTAGGGCTGAATGTTATTACTTCTGATTCTTAATTCTGCTGCAAAGGTACATAAAAGTTTGGATATAACCAAACAAATTCTTGATTTTAACATGAAATTAACACTTGCGTGGTGAATATTACAAAAAAGAATAGGGAGTGCTCACGCATTCCCTATTTTATTATCCTAACAATCTTAAAACCTATAAACCAAAAACCTATGAAAAAAATAATTAATATAAAATTTTATGAAGCAATCTATTTATCCTTCCTCTTCTGACATCTGTCTCAACTTCTCGGTGAGGGCATTGTGAACCTCACGCTTATCGTCAAGAGTGACGGTCTGTAGCTTAGGGCAGTTGAACTCCAGTATCTTGATAAAAGTTGATACCTTATCTTTAGGCTCACACTTATACCAAGCTGCCATAAAGTCATCCCAAGCTTCTCTAGAAAAGTCGGCACACAGCTCACGAAACTCCTTTGTGATAGGAGACTCGTACCCTTTCTGCTTTCCTCCAGTCTTTGCTCGACCTTTCTCGAACTGACCTTTTGTATTTCTATCTGCTGCCATTGTCTTAACTATTTTTGTGCAAAGATAGTAATTTGTTGGCAAACGGAAACTTTATCCGTTAACTTACCTACCTAAATAAACGGATAAAATACAATTCTCGGATGGTATCAGTATCTTTGTACCATTATTAATAATTTTAATTTTCATATATATGATAGGTGCATTAATAGGTGCTGGGCTTGGGCTTGCAAGCAGCATCGCTGGCGGTATAGCTAACCGCAAGGCGAGACGTAAGCAGGAGGAGATGATTGCCCAGCAACAGAGAGAAAATCAGGCATGGTATGACCGAACATACAATGCCGACCCGACCAAGCGTGCTGATACGGTTCGCTTGCTCACACAGATGCAGGAGCAGATTAAGAACAGAAACAAGGCTGCCAAGGGCAGACAAGCGGTGATGGGTGGTACGGATGATTCCACTACTGCGGTGAAGGAGGCGAACAACAAGACTCTTGCTGATACTACCTCACAGATTGTAGCTGCAAATGATGCCCGAAAGGATAACATCGAGCAGCAGTATATGAACAGAAAGAACCAGTTGCAGAACCAACAGATGGGTATGGAAGCTGAGAAGGCTGCTGATACCGCTAATGCGGTGGCTGGCGTTGCTGGTACTGCTGCCAACATCGCTGCAACGCTTGATAGTGGTGCTGGTGGTGCTAAGAAGGCACCGAATATGAATGTGACTCAGGAGCAGTTGAATGGTATCGCTAAGGACTCAAATGATGTTCTTGGCTTGAAGGCTAAGGCTACGGCTCTTCCTTCTGAGGGTGACTTGAATAGCCTCGGGGCTAAACTTCAAAAGATTAAAGCATAGCCTATGAAAGCATCAGATATGTTACGAAACAATAATGGCTTGAAGACTACACAGAGTGTTGTCAACAAGCAGCAGAGTGGGGTGGATGCGGCACAGAAGGTGGCACAGACTCAGGCTCCAGTCTTCACCCAGCAGCAACTTGATGCGGCTGGCAAGAAGGTTGACCAGATGAATGCTGCCACTCCTCAGAATGAAACACCTACGATGAAGGCAGCTAGAGAGAAGACTATCGCTACTCAACAAGCTATCGCTAATGGGGTAGATGTAAATCAGAGTGCTTCTAATGATGAGGAGGATAAACCATCTGTCCCTATCGTGAAGAAGGAGGAACCGAAACCTCAGTCTAAGCAGCTATCTTATGCTGACATGTATAAGATACTGAATCCTGAACTGAATGAGACTGCTGAGCAGAGGGCGAACAGAGAGAAGAAGGAGCGTACCAAGGCTCGTATCGCTGCTCTGGGTGATGGCCTACGTGCGCTGTCCAATATCTACTTCGCTACCAATGGTGCCAAGGTGGTACACAATCCTGAGTCGGATATGACTAAGGCGGTGAATAAACGCAAGGCATATATGGATGCTCAGAGAGAGAAGAATCGGGCATCATGGTTGGCTGGGTATCAGAGGGCACTTGCTCTTGATGAGGAAGCTCGCAAGAATAACCTGACTCTCGCTGAGCAGATGAGGTATCACGATATGCAGAACGAAATCAACAAGGTGAAGAATGACCAAGGACAGCAGAGAATTGACCAAGGAAACAGAAGACTTGACCTTAGTGAGTTGAAATATACCAATGATGCCGAGTATAAAGATAATCAGTTGAAGATTAAGAAGATGCTTGCTGATGGTCAGATTAGTCATTGGGCTGCTCAGGATGCACTAGCTAGACTACGAGAAGGACGTATTGCAAATAAGGCTCAGAAATCTTCGGGCGGTAATAAAACTACTGCTGGATATTGGTATGAGTATTACGACCTGATGGACACTCCTGAGGGGCAGAAGAAGATAAATGAACTTAAAAGAAAGTTGAGAATCAAGAATGTTACTCAGACTAACGTGAGATACATCATGGATAGATTGAAAGGAAGAAGTAGTTCTGCTGGAGGTGGTAAATCATCTGGTGGCGGCAAGCATACAACATATAAGGCTGGCGGTTCTTCGGCTGGTGGCAAGAAGAAGACTGGCGTAAAATGGTAACAGAATTGGTAACAAGAATTTGGTAACAAACAAATATATATATCATGGCAGAAAGACCATTATACACTTTATACAAGAATCTGAAAGCACAGAACTATGATGTGCCTGATGATTACAATAAGTTTGAGAGTGCTCTGACAAGAGACGGAAAGGGCGGTGCTGACAACAGACACGCTATCTACGAGAACTTGAAGGCTCAGAACTTTGATGTTCCATCTACTTATGAGCGTTTTTATTCTGCACTCTTTGAACCTCGTAGTAAGACTTCATCCAGAGCGAAGGGCGGTAGTGTTCCTATGAGTGCTGCTGACCGTGCTCGTTTCTCTGCTGGGGCAGCAGCTATCTCGGCTAGTGCTCAGCACACTATGAATAATGCTGGCAGATACAACAGACTGAAACAACGCAAGCAGAAACAGCAAAAGGATTTCGGTCGTGTGAACTTGGGCACACATCAGACTCCTTATGGTGGTGATGCAAACAATGTGGTGAAGGATGATTTCGCTTACAATCCTGAGACTGGCAAGGCTGGGGCATACGTTACCTCTGACAATGAGAATGTTTATTCTCAGAATGATGCTGAGCAGAAACAAGCTATCCTTGACCAGCAGAATAACGCTTATCAGCAAGCGGTAGATACAGGTGAGATACCATCTGTTTTAGATGTGCGTGACAAGAACGGCAACTATGACTTGCAGGAGAATATCGGCAAGAATGGAACCTACCTTACTGAGGAAGGTGCTCAAAAGCAGTTTGACAAGAAACTGGCTGATGCCTATGCTCGCAAGAAGGAAATTGAAGCTGCTATAGCGGAAGACCATCGTCTGCATGGCAATCCTCTTCTCTCTTATGGTGCTAGTATTGGTGCAAGTAACGGAAGAACTGCTGAGCAGAGTGACTATAGTAATAAGTTGGCTACTTCTCTTGCTTTGGTTAATGAGCAGATTGGTGCGCTTGAAGCGGTGAAACAATATCCTACAAGTAGCTGGGGTGAGGATGCCTTGAAGGCTCTTGACAATACTGCCTTTACTGCCAAGACTTGGGATTTCGGTCTGACGGACTTCGCTACCATGGGGCAGATGGAACGTATCAAGACCAAGATGGATAACAACATTCCTCTCTCAGGTTCGGATAAGATGCTCCTGAAGAGTAAACTGGGTGCGGATGCTGCTGCGGCTCTCGAAGACGAGAAGATGGGTAACATCTATCGCTGGACAAAGATTGCAGGGCAGTCTCTCCCATTTATGGCTGACTTCTTCCTGACTGGCGGTTATGGTGGAATTACAAAGGGCATCAGTCGTGGAGCCTTGAAGTTTGCAGCTAAACGTGGCATGGGCAAGGTGAGTGCTGCCATCTTGAAGAATACTGGTATCGTGGCTGGCGATGTTATCGGCTCGTATGCGATGGCTGGAACTGAGCAAGCGTTGAAGACTGGTGCTGACATCATGCAGCGACATCTTGGTAATCTGTATCAGGATGAGAAGGGTGACTATAAGTTTGGCACTTTCGATGAGAACGGAAATCTTCTGCATGAGGGTGGCGAGTCTATGGGTACTGCTCTCTATAAAGGTATGACCTCTGCCATGGTGGAGAACTACACAGAGAAGTTGTTTGGTCACAACTATGGTATCAAGAAGGGTGCAATCAACTTCATGGAAAAACATGGTATGAATGCTTCTGCTGAGTTCTTCAAGAATATCGGCAAAAGTGGCTGGTACACCAATTCAAAAAAGTGGATGGAGAAGTTCGGCATCAATGGCTTCGGTGAAGAAGTGATGGAGGAAGAGATTGGCATTCCTCTTCATGCTCTATTGGATGGAGATAATAAGTTCTCTGACCTTCTTGATACTAAGCAGCAACTCGACATCATCGGTGGTATGGCTATCTCTGTTGGTTCTATGTATGCGATGGGTGCTGGCTCCAGACCAGTAAAAGGTATCTACAATCGTGCTCAGTACTACCGATTCCGAAACAAGGTGAACGTGGCTGATAATGATGCACAGAACCTTATGGGCGATAACTGGGCAGACATCAAGGATAAGATTGACAACGCAACCAACGAGCAGATGGGTGGTGTACTGGCTGATATTCTCAGACAGAGAGATACCATGACCAAAGAGCAGATTAATGCTGCTGTGAATTATGGTATCAACCTAATGAAGATGCGTGGCTACAATATTGCCAAGACTGCTGAAATGAATGCTAAGGAGATTACCAATGAGCCTACAACACCTGAGGAGCAGCATCAGGCAGATATTGACAACGCTTATTCTGAGGGGCATGATGCTGATGATGAAGACAAGCATGATATTCAGATTCAGCAGGAAGACCAGATGAAGACTCTTGCAGCAGCATTGGGTATCTCTGAGCAGCAGCTTTCTGCCATGAGTGACGATGAACTGGAATCCCTGACGGGGCAGAATGATAAACTTGACCAAGCTATCTATGACTACCAGTTGTCTTCTGCCCGATACAAAGGTGTGGTTGATGATGCACAAGATAAGGTTGACCTCGCTGCACATCAGGCAGAGCAGAGAGTTGATATGTATACAGACCAGAGCCGTGGTTCTGTCCGTAACGCTACTATCAAAGCATCAGGCGGTTTGGAAGACTATGGTGTGTACATTATTAGTGGTAACGTTGCTACTCATGATGATGGCTCCATTGATGTAAGCAATAGCGATGGTATGATTCTATACTATGACCCGACAACGAATAGTGTAGAACACGCTGATGCGTTGATGTTCGCTGAACTGGGTGAAGAACTCCCTGCTGATGATGTGAAGGCTCAGGCGGTAGCTGATGCAAAAGAGAATGCTATCAAGGAAGTGGCTGGCATCATTGATGGAACCGTTGAAGTTGGCTCCCTGTTCAATGTGACTGATACTGATGGTACTGAACATACCTATGAGGTGTTGGCTGACTATGGTGATGGTACTGCTGCTATCTCTATAGATGGTAACGTGGTGGAGAATCCTTATTCGCTTGCAGACTTGCAGCAGATGAAAGACTTGGAAGACCAGAAGAGACTGGAAACTGCCAAGGCTCAGCGTGAACAGATGGAGAAAGAACGTGTTGCACAGCAGAATCAGGAGATAGAAGAGACTCAACCTTCATTTGACTTCAATCAGATTCTCAATGATAATGGTAACGTTGTGCTCGTTGATGTGCTCGACAAGGATGGTAATACCAAATATCCTGACTCTAGATTGTTCCTCATTCGTGATGCTGGTGCCAAGGCTAAGGTAGTTGAGTTGAAGAGTGATGGTACTATTGTTCCTCATGCTGTGAACAAAGAAGATGTGGCTACAATATCTTCTATGTCGCTCGATGAATACAAACAAGCTATGCCTGAATCCTCAATGATAGAGGATAATAGTGGAGAGAATAGAGGTGAGATAGAGGTGGAGACTCCGACAATAGAGGGCGAGACTGCTGCTCCTGCTGAGGAGACTGCTGCTCCTGAATCTGTTGAGACTCCTGCAACTGAACAGACTCCTGCTGCTCCTGCCATTACCCTTGAAGATGGAACCATCGTGCCTATGCTGGAGGATGGCAATCCTGACTTCTCGAAGCTGACTGCCGCACAGACTGCTGAGTTGTATGACTCCCAGTTTGGTGAGGATGCAGATAGTATCGTATCTGGATATGTGTCTGATGCAAAGAAGGCACTCGACAAGGCTAGCAACATGACCGTGAAGGGTAAGACTTTCGTGGAACAGAAGGCGGCTAAGGATGCCAAGGAGAAGGCTATTGCTGATGCTCAGGCGGCTTATGACTCTGCTATCGCTATCCGTGATGCTTATAATGAGCGACAACTTGCCAAGGTGGAAGATACTGCTGAGGGTAGAAAGGAACTCATTGAGAAGGCAAGAAGAAAGTTCGCTCGCATGAAAAGTGCTGTGAAGGATGATGCTGAGGCTGTATCACAACTCTACCGAGATACCATCGGCTCTCTCCTTCATCGTCTGTATGATGGTACTGGCATTGATGTGACAGATACAACTCCACTTACTGCTGAGGAGTATGTTGCTAGCAACCTCGGTGCTCACTCTCTCAACTATGAGGGAACAGAGACAAGCAAGGGTGTTAAGCAGGAAACTGGATTGAGCAGAGAAGACTTTGCCAAGACCCAGTTGCTCGCTGCTGATGGCAAGGGAACAACCATTGATGCGCTCGTTCACAGCCTATGGGAGAATCGTCCATCCAACCTTGAATCACTAGATACTCAGGATATTCGGAATGCTCTCATCGGTGTACTCAATAGCGGTTTCAAGGCATCGGAAGCAAGGAATTTTGTTGAAAATATTCGCATTGCTCAGGCTGAGAACATACTTGAAGAGCAGAAACGTGCTCAGGAGAATGCAGCCTATGCTGAGCAGCAAAAGGCTGAGCAAGAGGCTGAGTTGAAGGCGATGTCGGACGAGAAGGCTGAGCAAGAGGCGAAGTCAGAGGCGAAGTCGGATAATGAATCGGATAATGATTTGTCTAATGAATCTAATGATTTGTCTAATGAAACGGATAATGAGAAGATAAATGACAATATAAATGATAATATAAATGTTCCTGAGGATGCTACTGATGAGAATACTTTAGGCGCACAGCGTGATGAATCAGACCTTCCTTTCTCTGCTAAGGAGAATGGCAAGCAGCAGACAACTGCCGAGCGTGCTGCTGATGTGGAGAAGAATAAGGTGGACGATATGAAGGTAGTTGACAGCATCGTGGGCGAGAAGACTCGAAAGGCTTTCGAGAGACTGGCTAAGATGATGGGTGCTAACATTCAATGGCAGTACTCTGACAAGTTGGGCAACGGCTGGATTCAGGAAACCAAGGATGCCGATGGCAACGTGCATCGTACAATCTTCATCACTCTTGACTCTTCTATCACGGAAGGTGCTCAGTTTATCTTCGGTCACGAAATGACCCACCAAATCAAGAAACTGAACCCTGCTGCATACAATGAGTTGACTCAGCTTGTGCTTGATACCTATGGCTCTGATGCCTTCGACAAGGCGGTAGATGAGACCATGCAGAGATATTCTGATGCTGGATTCTCTGGACGTGCTAGAGATTACTATGCTGAGGAGGTGGTTGCTGATGCGGTAGGTGAAATGATACGTGACCTTAACTTGGCTCACACTCTTGCTATGAAGATGTCTCATCCTCTGCTCGCTGCTATCCATGAGATATTACAGAAGATTAAGTTGGCATTCTTTGGCACTGAGTATAGTGATGTGACCAAGAACATCATCCGCTCCATTGAACAAGCATACGTGAAAACTGCCAATGGTCAGGTGACGAACTCTGAGACTGGCGAAGATGTTTCGTTCTCTCTTCGTTTGAAGTCTGCTATTGAAGAAACAGAAACCAATCCATCTGATGCACAGAAGAAGAGCGGTAACTATAAAAAAGGACACATCAAGTTCGGTGGCTACGATTACACTATAGAAAATCCAAAGGGTTCAACTCGCTCAGGCAAGGATGCCGATGGTAAAGAATGGAAAGTTACCATGCACGATACCTATGGCTATATCCGTGGCAAGTTTGGCAAGGATGGTGACCATTTGGATATGTTTATCAATGACAAGGCAGACCTTGATAATTGGAATGGTGATGTGTTTGTCGTTGACCAAGTGAATCCTGATGGCTCGTTTGATGAACATAAAGTCATGTATGGCTATGACTCCATGGATGATGCCAAAAAGGCTTATCTCGCTAACTATAGCAAGGGATGGCAAGGTCTTGGCAATATTACTGGAGCAAGTAAGGATGAGTTCGACAAGTGGCTTGATACGAGCAATCGTAAGTTAAAGCCATTTGCAGACTATGCTAAGGTAAAGTTCTCATTGAAGGATAATCAGGGGAATCCTCTGAATCAGGATGGTACTTTGAAACTGGATAAGATTAAGTCCGTTGATGAATTGACGGATGAAGACTTCACTAGTGCTTTTCGTAATGTAGAGCTTCCTGCTATACCAAAGAATGTGGATGCTGCTATAGGAGCAAACGGAAAGCCTGTTGTTATCAAGAAGAATATTTTTGAGAAGAATTGGAATGCTCACAAGTTTACTCCTGCTGAAAGCAAAAAGGTATTAAATGATGCTTTATACAATACAGATTTAGTAGGGCATACACAGCCAACAAAGAAACCTAACCATTGGGTTGCAATCAAGTTGGATGATAAAAGTCCTATCACCGTGTTGGAAGTAAACGACAACAAGGATAATGTTGAAGTTGTTGGTTGGTATACACTTGATGAAAGAAATCTTGGGAGAATAAAAAGACAAGCTGAACGAAATGGCGGCGAACTCATTATGTTAACTCCTAAAGATGATAAGGTGGAAAGCCTTTCCACTCCTCCGCTCAGCTCTGCTGCAAAGATAGACAATTCTTCTGAAACTACCAAGGAAAATGGCGAAAAAGTTGATGTAGATGGCACAAAATTCTCATTGAAGGATGAAGAATATCTGAAAGCGGTGGAAGATGGCAATATGGAAAAGGCTCAGAAGATGGTGAATGAAGCTGCCGATGCTGCTGGCTATTCTACAGATTCCAGCTATCAAGGTACATCTGCCTTCAATGGTGCTGCACCTTGGGGTAATGGTTACTTCTTGACAAAGGACGAACGCAAGGAGGCTTGGGATAATGGCGAGTTTGAAGGTGAATCAACTCTTGGTGATTATATCAATGATGATATTGATGGAGGCAACTTGGAGGAGTTGACTAATGCCGCATCTTATCGTGCAGCTGACCCTATGCGTAAGGAGGCTATTGATAACGTTCGTAATGCTATTCAGAAGAAAGCTAAGACTATTACAATGTATCGTAGTGTTCCTTCTGATGTGAAGGAAGGTTCTTTCCGAAATGGTGACTGGGTTACTCCAAGTCGTGCTTATGCTGTTGATAATGCAAAATTGCATGGATGGGGTGACGATTACAACATCATCGAACAAAAAGTTCCTGTTGATGATGTGTGGTTTGATGGCAACGATATTGCAGAATGGGGCTATGGTCGTGAGGAAGACTATATCAATGATACAGACTTCGCCTATAAGAACAGCAAGAACAACAAAAAGTTGCTTGATGCCGTTACCTATGATGATAATGGTAATGTAATTCCTTTGTCTCAGAGATTCAATGAGAAGAATAATGATGTGCGTTTCTCTTTGAAGGAAGAGAAAACTCTTGCAGGAGTGCATAACATTACTGAGGAGAAGCTGAGAAAGGCTTTGAAACTGGGTGGTTTTGCCAATCCTTCTGTGGCAGTCATTGACTCTAGTAAGCAAGACCATAAGGCGTATGGTGGCATTTCCTTGATTCTGCCTTCCGATAAGATTGCTAAGAGAACTGGAAAGAATGCAGGTACTTGGCAAGGTGATGCTTATACTCCTACCTATCCGCAAGTAGAGAGACATATAAGCGATAAGGGTTCAGAGCAAGTAAACAAAGATGTGTTATCCGTTCCGAAGGAAATGCAACATGAAGTAAGAAATGGTATCTACCGATGGCTAGATGGGGACGCCAATTCAGGTTTGAAGTATCTCTTCCTTCATGAGAAGGGCAACGCTCCTAAAATGGCAGAATTACAACATAAGTATAGCGATAAGGTCTATAATGACCTGAAATCTATCACATCAGGGAACTTTGACATCAGTAGTATTGGCAAGGCTGATGCTCAGAAGGTCTTGGATATGTATATTGATAATGTTTTCGGTGGTGACAGAGCAGCTTATGAGGAAAAGCAAAAATATCGTATTACAAGGTATAAAAAACAAGTTGTTGAAGGTGAGAAGAATCCTTTCTTGTTAGCTAGAGCAAAAAATGCCTTGGAACAATATGACAAATATGGCTTTTATTTCGATAAAGTTCAGGATTTTGTTCGCAATGTAGAACGTGACCATCGTATGACAGGAGTTGACACGAATGCTACGCTTAATGAGGTTGAAGACTACATCAAGACCAACAATCTGACAGATGAGTTCAATACTTGGCTGGAAGGTAAGGAAAAGGAATATGGCATTAAGGAGGTAATATTTGATGGTTTTACTCCTAGTGGCAATCGTAGATATGTGCCAAACACATTGGAGAATGTTTCCAAGATAATGAAGAAACAAGGTCGAAATGGTGCAACTGGTGCGGCTGTATCTTTCCAAAACTTTGCTGCAAGACTGATGCCTTCTTATGGAACATTGAAGGATATTCGCTCCAAGAAAGGCTTGCTGACTTCTGACCGTAAGAAATTTGATGATTTCAGAGAAAAGTGGTCGAATGTATTCTTTGAACTTGGCATGAAGTGCCAGCCTGATGCAACTGGTACTTTTGACGATTATGGTTTGGCAAGACTCTCTGAGGCTGCAATGACAAGCGACCCACAAGCATATTTGAAGAAGGAGTATAACGTGGACTTCTCTGATGCGGACACTAAACGTTTGAAGGAAATGGTTAAGGCTATCAAGGAAGAGTCTCCTGCCATGTACTTTGAGACTAAGTTTGAACGTCCAGTTAGATTTGATGAGTTCTCTGCTGCTGTTGTTCCTACTACTACCAAGAAAGAGGTGAAGGAGGCATTGAAGAATGCTGGTGTATCAATCTTTGAGTATGACGAAAAGAGCGATGAAGACCGCAGTCGTGCCTTCAATGAAGCTATCAATAGTAGCGACAATATCCGTTTCTCTCTCGCTGGCGAGCGTGGTGCGGCTGCTGCTGACAAGGCAGAGGAGCGTACTACTCGTATGGATTTCCTCTCCGTGGCTCGCAAGATGGAAGAGGAGAAGAAGGATGCCAAGGCTATCAAGATGGCTACTGGCTGGGAGCGTGGTGCTGATGGCAAGTGGAGATACGAAATGCCTGATGCCAAGATAAAGGACACGATGGACGTAGGCGGTGGGCACATCGTTAAGCGTTACGAGGATGATATGCTCTGGAATGGCGGCAAACTATCTGATGTGATTGATGCACCTGAATTATTTAAGGCTTATCCTCAGTTGAAGGATGTGCGTATTGATACGGATGCCATTATGAACGACATGCCTTCACATGGTGAATATGATTCAAAAACCAACACCATAACCATTCATGCTGATGAGTTGAAATATATGAATGACATATTGAACCACGAGATTCAGCACGCTATTCAAGGTATTGAGGGATTTGCCACTGGAGGTAGTCCTACAACTATTAGAGGTGAAGTCAAGAAGAGGTTTAATGAGGTCACAAAACAGATTAAGCAGCTACGAGCAGAAGGTAAGGAAGATGAGGCGAAGGCTCTCATAGAGAAGAACAGAGGTCTTTATAATGCCTACATGAAGAATGATGATTTCAATAGCTACAAGTCACTTGCTGGCGAGGTTGAAGCTCGCAACGTATCTGCCCGATTGAACATGACTCCTGAGGAGAGAAGAAAATCTCTCGCTGAATCTACTGAGGACGTGGCTCGTAAAGACCAGATTCTGTTGGGCGTGGGCGATGTGTCCTTCTCACTCCGTGATATGGCTGACGGAAAGGAGAGTGGGGCGGCTGATATGGCTGAGGATTTGAAGAGTTTGAACACTCCTGATGAGGTGGATGATGCTATCAAGACTGCCATTGATGATATGCCGAGCGGCTGGAAGATGGCTAACAAGAAGATGATTCATATTGCTCAGGCTCTGGGCGAGAACCGCAAGGCAGAGATTGCTGGCGAGGAACCTAAGTTCTCCCTGAAGGATGGCACTCTCATTAAGGCTGGAACCTACTTTAGCGGTGGCGGTCTTGTTGAGGAAGGCTTGAAGGGTATCATTGACCCAGTTATTGCAGTTGAGTATGACGAGAAGATAAGCGGTGTATATCGCAATAACTTCGGGCAGCACATCGTTACTGCTGATGTTCGTGATGTTGACCCTAAGGAGTTGGTGAAACAGATAGATGGCGAGGTAGAGTACTTCCATGCCAGCCCAGTCTGCAAGAACTACTCTCAGGCGAAGAGCAACCACGCTGAGGTGGAACTTGACAAGGAGACTGCTGCTAGTACTGCCGAGTTTATCAATGCTATTAAGCCAAAGGTGGTGACTATTGAGAACGTGAAGGGGTATAAGGATTCAGAAGCGATGAAGACTATCACAGATGCACTTGATGCCAACGGCTACACTTGGGATGCAGATGTGTATAACGCTGCTGACTATGGCGGCTACACCAACCGAGAGAGATTGATTGTCCGTGCGGTTCGTGATGGACAACTTCCTGCCAAGCCAAAGAAGATGGCACACAAGAGTGGATGGTATGAAGCTGTGGCTGATATTATCCCGACCCTGACCGAGAAGAAGAATGGTGTGGCTCCTTGGATGGATATTCGCTTGAAGGCTGATGGTATTGACTGGAGAAACATTGACAAGCCATTATATGTGATGGGAAGTGCCTATGCTGACGGAAAGGTTCCTCATGCCTTTGCAGATGAACTGCTGCCAACGCTTAGGACGAAGAGTGGTGACGTGATTGTGATGCCTGATGGCAAGGTGTATCGTGCCACGGGTAGAGTGCTCGCTAGAGTATCAGGAGTGAGCGATGATTACAAGATGCCATTCTCTGAGAGTCTGAGTCATACCATTATCGGCAACGGAATCCCTACCCAGTTGACCGAGCATGTGATTGCTCCTCTGCTTACTGGCTCTGACCCTAAGTTTAGCATCCGTACCTATCATGGTACTGGTGCTAGCTTTGACAAGTTCGATTTGTCTCATGCCTTGGAAGGCGAGGGAAGTGAAACATTTGGGCATGGTGTTTATGTTACCAACTCTAGCAAGATTGGACGTGAGTATGCCCAGAGAGCAAAGAATAGAAAGATGGAAGACCTCTATAAAAATATGCGCTACCCTGATGGGGTGAAGGGCGATATTTTCAAGAGAAGAGTCTTTGGTGAAATGGTGAACGATGTGGCTACTGGCGGTAGTGTGGCAAGTGCCAAGGAGTTTGCTAAGAAACGTGTCGGTGCTGATGCCAATGATATTCAGCGTACCCTTGAAAACTTGAAGGATAGAGAGAAGGGAACTGAGTATGAACAGAACTTGAAGGATAGACTTGCAGAGTATAAGGAAGGCTTGAAGTGGATTGATTCTCTTGATGAAGATTATCTTACCCAAGGGAACGCTAACAGATACGATGTGGATATTCCTGATGATAACGGTGAAAATTACCTTGGATGGAATGAGTCTCAAAACTTCCCATTGGAAAAATGGTACAGACTATGGGAAATAACTCATGAAGGATTTAATGAAAACGAGTATTTCAAAGATGGTGGAGCGAGATATGATATAGATAGGATTGAGCGTATCACCCAAATGAAACTTGAATCGCCAGAGAATGGTATGCAGAGACTTCCTACATTAAAAGGTGAAGAATTGTATCATGCTTTGGAAGACTTCTTCAACCGTGAAAGACCTTCGTATGGTGCAGAATTAGCATCAAGGGCTTTGAGTGAAATAGGTTTTGTCGGCATCAAGTACCCTGCTGGTCTTATTCATGGCGGTGCTGAGGAAGGCGATTACAACTACGTGATATTCGATGAGAACAATGCCAATATCGTGGGTAATACCCGATTCTCTTTGCGCTATGACCAGTTTGAGCATGACCTGAACCAGTGGAAGAAGGATAATAATCTGCCAAAGGATGCCCAGAGGCCAACCATCCCACAACGCAACGCTGGAGAGAGTGCCGTTGACTTCCTGAGGAGAGTGGACGAGTACCGCAAACAGATGGCTCTGTGGAAGACTGCTCCAACCTACGAGCAGCATCTTCTGAGTGATGATACTGCCCTTGGAGAGTTCAACCGAGAGTTGCAGCGTGGTTCTGTTCTGAAACGTATCGCCTTCCAAGATAGTATGCTGGCTATCCGCAAGGCTCAGGAAGCTATCATGAAGGAAGTGGGTGTTGACCGCCTGAATATGGCTGAGGATGCCTATACTGCCGAGAACCGCAGCCATGGCAAAGGCAAGAACGAGTTTGAGGAGTACAACAATGAGTTCTTGCAGCCATTAAGAAAGGCTTATCATCAGATGAAGAAGATACTGGGTGACAGCTATGATAATGTTCGTATCTACATGATGGCTAAGCATGGTTTGGAGCGTGATGCACAGATGGCATTCAAGAAGTCTCTGGAAGCTGACTATGAGGACGTGGCTCAGAGAAGTGCGGCATATAAGGCTTACAAGGGCGATATGAACCGTATCATTAATGATAGCGACCTAGAGTTTGGCAGAGTAGACTTCAATACTTGGAGACAGAGAGACAATGCACTCAGGGCGAAATATTCTCCATCTTATATGGACTATCGCTACGATAAGAATGGTATTGCCTACGATTACTCAGGTTTGTCTGCTCTCTTTGACGGCTCAGACTTCGAGGAAGCTGCCTACAAACTGGTAAAGGATATTGAGGATAAGTATGTAACCGAGACTCACAACCTCTGGGATGCAACGAATGCGGCTACCAAGAAGATTCTCCGTGATGGCTACAAGGCTGGTATGATGAGCAAAGATACTTATCAGTATGTGCGTGATATGTATAGCCATTATATACCTCTCCGTGGCTGGGATGGCACTACTGCCGACCAAGTATGGGACTATATCGGTGGCGGCAAGGGTGCGTTCAATCAGACCTTGAAAACGGCACATGGACGAACCTCTATCGCTGATGACCCTATCGCCTACATTGAGAACATGGCCGAGAGTGGAATCCTGCTGAACAACAAGAACTGGGTGAAACAACACCTAATGCTCTTGGCTCAGAATCATCCAACTTCCCTGCTGACCCTGAGCAAGGCTTGGTACGTGAAGAGTACGGATGCCAACGGCAACGAGGAGTGGATTCCTGCTACACCTCAGATTACTTCTCAGATGAATAGTAATCAGGTGAAGGCTGCTATTGATGCTTTCGAGAAGAAGATGGAGCAGATGGCTCAGACTGGCGATGCTACACAGAAGAGAGACGGACTGAACATAGCCTATCCTCAGACTCACAGCGAGGAGAGAGAACATGAGGTAAGAGTGATGAAGGATGGCGAGGAGTATGTTATCTATGTGAATGGAGACCCGCAGTTGGCTCAGGCGATGAACAATACCAGAGCACACCGAGTAAGAGAAGGAATCAAAAATAGTATCAGTAAGAGGGTTATTGCTGTTGTTGGTAGAAAGATGGCTGCTGCCTATACCAGTCTTTCGCCTCTCTTCATCCCTTCCAACTACTTCCGAGACCTGACCATGACGCTGGCATCTACAGCTATCCGTGAGGATGCAAAGTACAACTATCTGCTCGGAAAGAATCTTGCTACCTCTTGGAATCTCGGATTCATGCTGAAAGATTATCAGAACGGAAAGTTAAGGGAGAAGGTAAGCAACGGAAACGCTACTCCTAAGGAACAGATGTTCTATGACTTCATGATGAATGGTGGCGAGACTGGCTTTGTCTCTTCTCTTGACGTGGAAGACTTGAAGAAGAAATTCAAGAATGACTTGAAGGATTTGGATAGATGGAAGGCGAACCCAGTTAAGGTAGGGCACACCATCATGGATTGTATCGAGTTCCTGAATAGAATGATTGAGGATAGCAACCGATTCGCTATTTACATGACCTCTATTCAGTATGGACGTTCCATTGATGAAGCTGTGAATGATGCCAAGGACGTTACCCTGAACTTCAACCGCAAGGGTACTGGCGAACATAGTTGGCAGACGATTAGAAATCTCTATCTCTTCATCAACCCAGCAGTACAGAGTTTGCAGACCTTGGGTGCGCTTGCTAAGCATCATCCTTTCAAGTTCACGGCTGTTACTGCATCATGGTTGGCGAGTGGTGTGTTGGTTCCTATCGTTAATGTCGCTCTTATGCAGTTGGGTGCTGCCTTTTGTGGTGGCGATGGTGATGATAAGGATTGGTACAAAGACATATCAAAGAAGTACTGGCAGTTCACCAAGTGGGATAGACGAAACAACTTTATTATGTGGGTTCCTACTACTCATGAGTTCGTGAAGATTCCGCTCGCTCAGGAGTTCCGTGCCTTCTATGGAATAGGCGATATGATTGCATCCAAGATGATGGGTGGCGAGTTGGCTGAGGAAAGTTGGAGCCAGTATGCAGAAGACTTGCTCGGTCAGGTGGTGGATATGCTTCCGCTTGACCCTACTGGCTATGATGGCAATATTGCTGTCAGTCTGATGCCGAATGCTATTCGCCCAGTCTTTGAGTTAGCTTTCAATGTTGACTTTACTGGTAAGCCGTTATTCAAGGAGACAGAGTATAACAAGTATGACCCGAACTTTACCAAGGCATACGTGGGCACTCCTGATTGGTTGGTTCGTGCATCCAAGATGGTTAACTCAATCGGAAACGACTATCCTGATGTGCAGCAGAATAGTATTGATGCTTTCGGTGACCCAAGATACAATCTGAATAACCCTGCCGTGGTTGACCATGTATTGTCTTCTTACCTCGGTGGTGCTTACACCATGGGCAGTCAGGTGCTCGGTGTTCTTACAAAGTCACTCAACGACCCGAAGGAAATCAAGGTGGCTGATATTCCATTATTCAGCAAGTTTGTCAGCAATCCTGATGATAGACCGGTTACTAAGAAACAAGGTGATGAGTTCTGGGATATGAAGGAGAACCACGACCGAGCAGCCAATACCCTGAGCAAGTTGAAGAAACAAGCTAAGGTGGATGGCGATTACTCTATGCTGGAGCGGTTCTACGGCTCTGAGGAGTATAAGCAGTACAAGCAGGATGATGTGAAGGTGAAGAAGTATGAGGAAGACAAGAAGAAGGAACGTGCTGAGGAGAGTGGGGAGGAGTATAGACCTCACAAGTTGAATGCCGAGGATATATACAAGGCTCATGCTACTCCGAAGGATGATTTCGAGGACTTGAAGCTGAAACAACTCTACACCAAGCTGAACGGATTCAAGACTTCCTACGACCTCTTGGTTGATACGGCTCCTAGTCAGAGCGATGGCTACTACAACACAAACAAGGCTGCTATTGATGCCATTGACGAGATTTCCCTTGACAAGCAGGAAATATCCGAGTTGAAGAAAGGTTTCTTGGATGATGGCAAGGATGCCTACAACGCTGAGGACATGAAACAGATTCGTGAACTGAGAAAGAAGATTCTTGCCGTGTTGGAAAAGGCTAGCAAGGTAGTTGTGGCTAACCAGAAGGCGAAGGCTGAGAAATAATACATATATGACTATCCCCTGAAAGTGCTAGGCTTTCGGGGATAATTGCTTTCAATCTGAAACTTTTTACCTCTATTTCTTGTGCAAATCTATCAATCTGTAAGTATTTATAAAGTTTAACTATTAAAGTTTTGTATAAATGTAGCTATTCCCTAGTATCTTATTAAATTTGCTATCTCTAAGAATTTTTTATTAAATCAGCAAAAGAATCTCAAACATATAAACTTTTAAAAAACAATGGCTTATGAGACAAGAAGAAGACGAAGACCTACGAGTCAAGAAGTTAATTGGAGAGATTACAAAACTTCTCCCCGAACGCAGTAAGATTAAGACGGATTTACTCTATTTCAAGTATGCGCCTATATTGGTCATGCTTTTCAGATGGTATGGTATATCTCAGTTCTATGACAACAAAATGGAGATAACACTATGGTACGAAGAGAATGAGGAACCTATCTGGTTCTTCTACTTCATCACTTACATTCTTTACCCGATTTCTCTTTGGAAAGGTCAGGTACTGCACAGATTGTGCGTGGAGTGGCGCATCCCGATACTCTATATCGCAGGAGTAAATGTGATACACATCATGTTCGGCTCTATCGTTATCACAAACAATATGTACTATTGTGATATGTTTCTGATTACACTCATTTTAATTCTATATGCTTATGTCGCAATTAGTAAATTACAGCATCATCGAAGCTGGACTTCGTGCTCTCGCAGATAAGGCACATGAATCAGCAGTTGCCCAAGCAGAGGGCAAGCCTATCCCTTGCGGTCTGTCGGAAGGAGATATGGAACTTGTGGCACTTCTTACTGCCATGATGAATGATACACAAGCCAACAAGGGTTGGTGTGCTCACGAAATGGGCAAGTCTATCTCATCCTTTGAAAAGTATGTTCACGATGGCAAGATACCCGAAGGCATCCACGACCAGTTCGGGCATGAAAAGAAGTGGAATAAGTCGCTCATCCGATACTTTGCCAACAAGAAGGCTTTCTTCCACAAGCTATCACGAAAGTACGGCATCCACCTTTAGCAATCGCTACACATTATATATAGGAGAGACGCAATCGCCCCTCCTATATATTTACGACCTTTTCCGTAACCATAAATCTTTGCTCATTAAGCACTTATATAATCTTTTACGAGTTTATCTATCTCTATCCATATTATTCGTATCTTTGTGCTCGTAACGTTACGTAGTATTAATCAATTAATGTTTAACAAAAGATTCAGGATAATATGGAAAGTAAAACGTATGTATTCGGAAATGAAGGCTCCACATCTAATAATGGGATGCTCGGTCTTCTTGCACCTCTGCTCCAGAAGCAGGGTGTTGACCCAAATGTCCTTCTTGCCATGAAGGGAAACAATGGTTTCGGTGGCGAAGGTGGATGGTTCATGTGGGTAATCTTCCTTTTCTTCCTCATGGGCTGGGGAGGTAACGGCTGGGGAGGTTTCGGCAATAATGGTCGTGGTGGTCTCGCCAACGAGATTAACAATGACTATGGTCGTGGTCTCCTGATGGATGCTATCGGCGGCAACCGAAATGCGCTCAGCAATTTGGCTACTCAGTTGAACTGCACCGAAGGTCAGATTCAGAGTGCCATTTCTGCCTTGACCTCTCAGGTTCAGAGTGTAGGTAATCAGGTTGGTATGAGCGGTATGCAGACCATCAATGCTTTGCAGCAGGGTAACATGCAGATTGCTCAGCAGATTGCAAACTGCTGCTGCGAGAACCGCTTGGCTATCTGCCAGCAGACTGGAACCTTGCAGAATGCCATCAACAATGTAGCTACTGGTCAGGAGCGTGGTTTCTCTAACGTAGCTTACGAGACTCAGAGACAGACTTGTGATTTGCACAACGCTATCAAGGAGAGTACTCAGACTATCGTTGATGGTCAGAAGCAAGCTGAGTTCAGGGAAATGCAGAATAAGATTGATGCTCTTCGTGAGGAGAACAGCACCTTCAAGTCTTCTGCAATGACCTCTCAGATTGTTGGTCAGGCTGTGGCTCCTATCAATCAGGTATTGGCTGGCTTGCAGAACGAGGTGGCTGGTATCAAGTGTAAGTTGCCTGAGACCGTGACTACTCCTTACAGCCCATTTACTGCGGTTCCTAACTGCGTGGCTTATCAGGCTGGTTTGTATGGTTTGAATGCTGCTAACAATGCAGGATTCTGGGGTTAATAAGGAAAGGAGGCTGCTATGTTTTGGCTAAGACCATTTACATGGGTGAATCGTAATGGTTCGGCAGCTATCGCTTCTACGGGCGTGGTGGTGAACACCAACAATGTTGTTTTCTCGTTCAAAAACCATGCCTTCCTGAATGCCAGCTACAGAGGAACGATTTTCGTGAACCTGATGCAGGACATTCCGACTGGAACGACTGGTACGCTGCCTATCCTTTTCGAGACCAACGGAAGTACTCAGGCTGTGACCAAGTATAATGGCGCACCATTGACGGTTGCAGACATTTCGGGAACTGGTGTTTATCAGTTTTGGTTTGAGAGAGATACTAACACCCTACAGATGATGTCGGGTATTGTTTAACAAGAATAGATAATAGGAGATTATATTATGTTTCAAGGTTTAAGAACTAATTCTTTATTCTATGTCCTAGACAAGGGCGAGAACCCGAACTTGCGAATTGGTCAGGTGGTTTCAGTAAGCAATCCTCAGACGAAATACCCAACCTTCAATAACGGCTTTACTCCTCAGCCTATGGAGACCGTAGTGGACGTAAGGGTGAAGCTGGGTGATGAGGAAGTGGATTTCAAGCAACTGCCAGCAAACGGACAGATAGCCAACGACAAGAACCTTGTGGTTAGCGACAATAAGGATGCTATGAGTGCAGAGGTGGATGCCATGCTGAGACAATCTAAGGCGATACTGGAGAGCGTAGATTACAACAAGAGGGTAGTAGAATCTTGTGAGGGAATGCTACAGCAACTCAACCCCCAGATAGCCAAGGATAAGGAACAGACCGAGAAAATCAATAAACTGGAAGGTAAGGTTTCAGGTATTGAGGGCAAGATTGACAAGATGATGGGATGGCTCCAGCAGACCATGAGCAAGTAATCTCCTATCTATTCACTTTAATATCTTATGATTATGGTAATGATTGAGATTACAGAAGATAAGTTCGATGATTTGTATGACAACATCGAGTCTATGCTTGGTTTTGGCAGCAAGGCTATGTCTTGTCTGAAAAAGATGAAGCAGGAGCGTATGGGTGAGCGTATGCCTGATTATCGTGACGATTGGAGAAGAGAACGTGAGGAACGTGAAGAGCGTGAGAACAGACGTAGATTCAACAACGTGAACGATGATTGGAACTACCCGAACCGCTATGGTGAAAGAGGTGGTGGCGGCTACAATGGTGGCGGTCGCTAGTGTTTAACTTGGGAGTTTTGGCACCGACATTTATGTCGTGACCAGACTCCCTTTAATATTCAGCAATATGGGAAAATGCAGAATGCCATTGGATATGTATGACCTCAAACCTGAGGGAATGGTTTCTTATCTCAGATACAATGGCTATCATTTCAGCAAGAAGATGTGCGAGTGGGCGGTGAGCCTGATGTATAAGTATGACCCTTCCTCCAAGCGTGATGTAAGTGTCTCGTTTTGGGATAAGGAGAAGGTGGATGCCTTGCTGCTTGGTCAGGGAGTAGAGGTAAAGAATAAGATAGGCTACGACCATGTATATGTGGCGAATATGGCGAGGGCAGACTTCTATAAGTCTTCCATCAAGGATGAGGAGCAGTTAGCCCAGTTTATCAAGGATATGGTGGATGATGCCGACCAGAAGGATGGTTTTATCTTCAACAGATTCTATGCCGACTGCTGCCATAATGGTGTGCCTATCCCTTGGGAAGATGTATTATGATGAGAAGGGTAATACAACTTCCGAAGTACGATTGGAGCATAGTATGTTTCATAGGTTATCAGCCACCTGATGCCGATGAGATATGCCATGCTCTTTCAGATATTGGCTGCAACGGAAATCCATTATCGGAAGCCTATGAACATCTAATTAAGGAGAGTGTAGATAGAGGTCTTACCTATTCCAATCTATCAGAAAGAAGGAGTGTTCTTGCTATCGGGAAATGTGAATCTGATAGCAGTATCATCAACACAATAGGTCATGAGCTTCTTCATGTGGTAGCGCATATCTGTGAGCAGGATGGGATAGATATGATGAGCGAAGAACCATGTTATATGATGGGTAGTTTGTGCGAGAAGTTCTTTGATGTTTCGAGTGTTAATAATGTTAATTAATAGAGACGAACCGAAATAATTAGTTATCTTTGCAACAATAAATATTCAAACTTATGAAGAAGAAAATTAAAGTTTATTTTATAGGGGTACTTGTTTGCATCATCTTTGATGTTGCATTTGCCACTTTGGTTGTCCTTAAAGAACCACCATTTTCTGATTATATCCTTATGGGTATATTTCTATTAATTTCTGATTTTATGATTCTTGGAATTAGCAGTACTTACTTAAAGGAAGAATCAGGAAATAAGTGTCTGGTTATCAAGCTGCCTGATGTAGTAGATGATGATAGTTTACCTAAGTTAAATAGGAACAGAAAACATAAAGAATGAATATAAGAAAAGGGAGTGCTAAACAACACTCCCTTCTTCTTTATCTATATGATTTACTCCACATACTTCGGTTCCTCATAAACAAGACCATGCTCATCTACGTAAGCCTTGGCTTCTGTGTATGTGTCAAACTCTACTGCGGTGGCATTCACCGATGGAAATACCTCAGCATTGTCACCTTCCTCAGTGAGAGGGGACGCCATCTTGGTTCCTTCATGTACTACCTTATACTTCTTCGTTAACTTATTCATATCTTGTTTCCTTTCTTTACTTTAATGTTAAACTTATGATACCTTATGCAGGAATAATTGTGACTGTGTAGCCCTTGCTCTGTAAAGTCTGCACTGCTGCATCTGATGCTGAGGTGCGAGTACCAATAAGGGTAATACTCTTAAACTGCATTTGTTGACCTCCGAAATTTGCATTCAACTTAGACATATCCTGCAACAATTTATCAATGTTGTTACAAGCAACATTTTCCATTGCTAGAATATCGGTTCTAGATGATGTTGTCCACGTAAAATTACTTTTACCATCACTGTTGGAAAAATACAAAACATTGTTTGGTATGTCACCAATATTGCCAGAAAGATTCAAACCATTCAATCTCAAACCTGAATTAAGTTTTGTCAAATTCTTCAAGCTTGCAATATCACCACTTACTTTGGTGTTGGAAAGCCCAATTGTTGTTAATAAAGTCAAATTCTTCAAGCTTGCAATATCACCACTTACTTTTGTATTATTTAGGTTTAAACTAGTAAGTTTCGTGAGTGCTCCTAAGTTTGCAATATCGCCACTTACTGTTGTTTTATCTAAATTAATATAATTAAGTTTCGTGAGTACTACTAAGTTTGCAATATCGCCACTTACTGTTGCTTTAAATAAATTTATGCTAGAAATGTCTTTTGAATACTTAAAAACATCAATATCTGATATAGTCTTATTAGAAAGACTAACATTAACAAATTCATCCTTATAAACACCATAATCTCCTAAGCCAGTGATAGAATATTTGTCTAATATTGACAGTTTAAAATCTCCATTGCTTACATAAAAAGGCTTAGATGCGTCAGGACTATTTACAGTAATTTTCTTGCCTTTATTTTCACTAAGAGTACTATCTGTAAAATATCCGTCTCCTAAAATCTCCAAGATTATGTTTTTATTACACATAATGGATAAACCTTGTGTCCATTCAGAAGGAGAAGTAACTTTACTTATACCAATCTGCAACTCGCCCAATTTGAGTAATTCTGAATTATTAGAACTACCATTTAATTTTGTTACTAAACATTTAGCCATAATAATTTATATTTTTTATTAAACAATTATATATTCCAAATAGAATCAAGATAAGTTATCTTTTCTTCAAACCATTTATATATTCTTCCTATAGAGTCATAGAACCCCAAGATACCAAAAGCCTCTTCATATTCTTTAGTTATTGGTTTTTGACCAATACAGGACTTTATACATTTGAACTTTACAACGATTGTTGAGGTACAAATAAGTTCATCACCAATCTCATAAGTCGTATTTTCATCATAAAGCATTGTTTTCCATTTCGTGGAATCTGTTAACACATTGCCTATGTTGCTATCTATAATACTCTTATAGAATGCTGAATTATGTCGTACAACTTGTCCTTTTGAATATGACACACTTTCTGAGTATGCCGGATAATAACTTGTAGTCTTTGGTCCCTCAGAAACATCCCAATATTCAGAGTTTAAATATGATTCTCTTTGCGAAGGGGTGCTATTCCATTTTTTAAATTCATTGGCATAATTGTCCGTTCCTATTCTTTTTATCCAAGAATAAAACAATCCAATTATATTATCTATAGAGATAATTTTAGAACTTTTCAAATACTTGTATCTATCTTTAATCTCAGTTGTGTAATATTTATACACGTATGTAGCTATAGCACTTGAAGAAACTCTTTCATCGGGAGAATTAGCAACTAACCCATAAGGATCTAATCCAAGTGACGCATTTAAATCGTATGGATTGGGATTCCACTTTACACCATCCCATGTTGTCCATTGCCAATTTCCTCCCCATCCGTCAGCATTCTGTATTAAGTTAGAGAATATAATATAATCAATAATATAATCTACGTTATAATATTTTTCTATTGTAGTTCTAATTTTATCACTGCTTTCGGATGAAGAATCAAGTTTTTTTACAGTATTATATGAATCTGCTAAACTTATAATAGCATTCTTGGTCAATACAGTATTTACCATATCTTTATTAGATGCATCATATTTTTCAGAGGATTCATCTATAAGTTCTTTAGGAGCATCTCCATTATACTTTGAACCATCCATGCAAATAAGTACTTTTGGATTCCTGATTTCAAAAGATTCCCAATTTTTAATTCCAGAGACTATACTACCATTATCTAAGTCAAGCATAACGGATTTATAATCTTTCTTGTCCATTCTGAAATTAGCTCTATTTTTTTTAAGCATAATCGTATAGATTCCCCAAAAATCTCCATTAAGATACATTATTACTGGAAATCCCATAGGAGTACATAGAGCGTTCTTCTCTAGATTATTATCTAGTTTTTTAGAGTCCTCGTTTCCTTTAGAAGTTACATTCTGCCAAATAGAATACTTATATGGTTTGTCTTTTAAGAATCCTCTAGTTGAAATCATCTGTTGATACAATTTATATTCAATTATATCAATACCCCTAAAAGCATCAGAATACCATCCTTGGAAATAGAAGCTATCCATAGATACCCAATCACCGAACTTAATAGTAAAGGCATCCGAACACTCAGCATCATTGTAAAAATCAAAAGTATAATTCTTCTTTTTATATAATGCACTTGTTCTTCCGTGAATATCCATTTCTATGAACTTTTTGAAGTAATTTCCTTGCATATCATAGAATTGAATTTCTCCTTTTGTTGTATGCCCCTTTGAAGTTGGAAAACTACCTGTTATATTTACAAAAGCACAATATGGTTCTGGTATTTGTATCTCCTTTTTTGTACTCCAATCCATAGGATGTTTCACTTCAAAACCATTTGCTTTAAGAGCATCACTAATATTATTTACACTATTGCCTTGAAGATTGAGGTTTGATACATCAAGGTTAGTCACTTCCATATCATGCTCATGCTTTTTGCCATGAGCATCACGATATGACATTACTTTATCCTCTGCATCAGTTGTAATTTCCGTTCTACCCTCAGGGTCTTCAATATGTTCAAACTCCTCAGGAATAGTCTCAGACTTAGCATTATGGATATAATGGCTACCATCATTGTTAGTAGCAGACAGAACCTTTCCGTCTGCATCAGTCTCAACTGCCATATATTCAGGATTCTCCTGTAAAGAGAAGACATCGAGAAGTTCTTTGAGATTGGTATCTATTTTACCTACCTTCTCCTGTAATGAAGCAAGGTCTGTTTGAATCTGAGAGATAACTTGCTTCAAGGCATTGACAGCATGGATTTCACCAATGATTTCTCCGTCTCTTCTAATACCAAAGAGTACATGGTTAGCAGCATCAAGCCAGACTACGAAGAACTCTTCATTCTGCTCAACGTGATACATTTCGTTGAGTGGAAAATGAGGCTTTCCTGAGTCTCTGTAGATACCAAAGAGAAGTCTATCCTCTGAATCTACTACTGCATGGATGAACTCTTCATTCTCGATTACTTTAAAGCATTCTTTTACTTCATCTTCAATGAGAGACTTGCCTTCCTCTTTATCAACCTTACTTTCCTGCAAAGCAGTAATGCTTGCAGACAACTCTTTCTTGGCTGCATTAATAGCTTCAAGAATATCAGTCTTATCCTGCTGGCACTGGTTGATAATCTCCTGCAATTTGGCTCTGATAGGTGCAGGAATACCCTTGCTCCAATCTACTTCACCATCCAAATTGATGGTAAACAACAGATGGTCATTTGCATCTACTATTACTTTGATGAACTCTGGAGACTCAATCTCTCGGAATGGAAGAGCAAACTGGGAGACTACCTTATCTTTTGAATCACCGAACTCTTGGTCAATGTTCTCTTTATCAAACTTCTTATCAAGTTCAGTAGCTACCTCTGAGTTCTCTGCCTTAGTACCAATAGCGGCATCCTGCGCTTTGTTCTTAGCTGCAAGTTCATCAATGGCTCCTTGGGCAGTGATTGCAGTCATGCCACTAGTCTCATTGTTATAAGAGACTGCATTGGCAGTTGATGCTCCACCAGAGACGGTGATGTCTTTGATGGCATCCTCCAACTGATGGGTCTTTTCACCTATCTGCTGCAAGTTCTCTTTATCTCCATCAAGAAACACTTGCTTAGCAGAGGCAATCTTACCCTTCTTTGTCTTGGCTAGAAGCTCGTCTGTTAAATTTATGCTCATATAATATAATCTTTATACATTTATGATATTACTAAATTCCATGTAGCTGCAGTGAGAGGATTGGCTGTGCGGTATGCCTTGAAACTGCCTAGACTATTGGTGATGGTCTGAGGAGCGGCAAGGGTTACATCAAATCCTGCACTTGTTGCACGGCTGATTGATAGATAACTAGGTACTACTAGCCAGATGTAATCATTGTCCTTGGTAGTTACTTTTGGGTTGAATAATACTCCTGTAGCTGATACCTTGTTGAGTGTATTGAGGATTTCAGCGGTCATGGTGGCTGCTGGGTTTCCTCCAAAGTAGCAGAGGTATCGGGTCTGTGATGTGCTCTTGCCAGTTCTTCCCTTTTTGGTTACTGCATACTTGAAGATTTCTCTTGCTCCTTCGATTGGGGTGGATAGATTTCCACCGGATGATGGAGTCTCTGAGATATTCTTTGGGGCATTATCGTTAATCTGCTTGCTGATGATTGACGTATCGGGCACAATGGGCTTGTTGTCGCTTGATACGGAATACCTTACCTCTGTCTGCATAGTGTCTACATTAGGATTGATGGTAAAACCTAAAGTAATAGGATATACCGTATCGTTCAACTTGGCTATGCTTACGTCTACATTCTGAATGGTTTCCACCAAATTCTCAGGAAGACCAGTGGCTGCATTGATAGTCTGACGAAGCTCTGGGTCTAATTTCTCTACACCGATGGTGTTGTCTTTCAACTTGTCTTTGGTGATGGAGTTCTCTGCCAATTTGTCATTGGTGATACTTCCATCCTCCAGTTTCTCGTTGCTGACAGAACCATCTTGCATGTTGGTGTTGCCAACAGAACCAGCAGCCATCTTTTCGTTGGTGATAGCACCATCCTTGATTTGCTGAGTTGTTAACTCATCAGTGACATTGACCTTCTTGTCGAGCGATTCCTTTACGGATTCTCCCGATTCCTCGTCCTTGACGTACTTTGAATATGTCAGAGTCTGGTCTTTGCGCCCACTGACGAGGATGCTGTTGTATTTTTTCTTTTCTGCCATATTATTCTTTTAGTTTAATTTGATATTCGTTATCATCACCAGCTACCAGTTCGTCCGACCAATAATAGTAGAGGTCACCCAGTTTGGTGGTGTTCATTGAAGTCTCGAAACCGCATTGGTTGAAGATGAGCGGCTGGCGGCTTGCAAACCAGATGTATGGTTTCTCTTCCGTTGTTGTGATGGTAAGAGTCTGACCGACAAGAGAGCCTTCCATAAGCGTGAGGTCTTCCATGTTCAACTCACTCATATCCTTGGCTGACGAAGCTCCATAATAGCTTGCCTTGACGGTTCCGCTTGCCGTGATTGTGACATATCCTGATACGGCTGGGATGAAGACCTTGTGGGTGTTGCTGTTGTAATATTCAGCAGTAACGTCCTTTCCATCCATGATAACCTTTACCTGACCGATGCTGAAGCCTTCTATAGGCATGAACTGAGCTTCCAGTTTCTTTCCGTTGCTGATAGTTCCGTTAATTACGAAGTTCTCTTGATTCTCCACCATTTGGGTTTCCCCATTGATGGTATAGCTGAACTTAGCGTTATCAACGATGAAAGAAATAGGGCAAGTAGACTGATTCTCGGTGACGATGTAGTAGCGAAGGTTGAATAAGCCAGTATGTTCACCTTCCGTGATGCCGATAGGAACATTACTCATAGAGTTGTGTCCTACGATTCTCAGAAGGTTGCGCTCGATGCTGACCATTTCGCTGCCATCATACTTCCATGATACTCTGACGTTATAGTTTCCGTAATCAAGGGTAGAAGGAATGTCGCAAATCAGTACATTGCCTTGGATTCCTGCTACTTGTACTGGAACAGAAATTGTATTGCAGAAACAGCCCGACAACTCAACTCTGATGTCGGTAGCAAGATTCATATCGAAGTCAACGAGTCGCTGGAACTCTTTCGATACGTCCATCTTCCGCACCAAGATGTGGAGTTTGAAACTATTTCCTTGTACTATTTTATAAATCATATTTTGATACACATTATTAATAATAGGCAAAGATAGGCAGAATTTTCTCCACCTATCTTTTATCCGTTTATTTATGGCAGAAAAATTTTAGATTAAGCCCTTCCATCTGAGAAATTTGCGCTTGCGGCTGCGCTTTCCCTTCTCACTCTTGCAGTTGGTATGGTAGACACAATCCTTGAAGAGGTCTCTGACCTTCATGTCGTTATCTACCAGTTTGGTCTTCTTGAATGCCTCGAAAAGTGAGCGGTTCATAATCATGAGGTTGCCCTTCTGCGTAGGAAGGACGTAGAAGATTTCACCATTGTTCTTCTTTGATGCGTAGTCTGCCTTAGCCGTAGCTTGGCGGTACATGATTTCGCACTTGATGCGCTTGAAAATCTTTGTTACTTTCATAATCGTAATTATTATTGTTTGAAACTATATGATGGTTGCTGCCGAAACAGAAACCTTTCTTCTCATTACTCTTGCCTGATTGGAAATCATCTTAGGCATTTCCATTTCGTTGAAACAGATGTGGAGTCCGATGGCTCTGGTCATGAGCAAATCATCGTGCTTTCCGTCGATGGCTCCGTATGCTCCGTTCTTCTTACGCTCGTAGGTAAGGAACTCGTTCAGGCATCGCTGGTCTCGCTCAACGTATAGATGTTCTCTGACTACCTGAACCAATACTGAGATAACCATCGGCTTGGTTGCCACATTTGTATGGAATCCGTACTTACGTGGCAGACCTTCCTTGATGTCTGCTTCGCTCTGCTTGCGAGCATAGAGATTATCGTACTCATCCTTGATTTGATTCAGGATGAACTCAGACTGGTCACCACCTTCCAAGATGTGCTCCTTGTCTTTCGTTTCCAAGGTGTTGGATTCAATCACCAGCAGGGCATTGTCGTAGTACTTGGCTATCTGGGCAGCCTTCCATGCTAGCAAGTCCATATCTATGTGTCCGTACCATTGGGCTACCACGTATGGTTTGCCGCCTTCCATCATCCAATAGCGGTCGAATACACAGATAACAGACCAGTCTGCCTTGCTACCTCTACCACCAATATCCACAACAACCAGATAGCGGTTGGTTACCTTGCAATCGTCAAAGTACTCAGGCTTGCTCCATATCCACAACTGACCAGTCTTGTCTTCTGAGAATCGCACATTCTGTAGGCACTTCTTACCCTTATAACCATCACCATAAACATCACCGATGAACTTAGGTGCTCGGCAACCTTTCTTGAACTGGTCAACCTTCTCTTCTGCAAATACCTTTGCTCCTGAGTGTTTGAAGGCCTCTACTGGGTCAGAAGGGAATCCGCTAGCCATATCACCATGGTCTGTGAACTTCTTGCGTTCTACCATATACCAGTTGATAGCTTCCAAAGGTGCTCCAATCTGCCACAACTTCCAAAGATATGTGGCTGGCTCCTCACGGTTCGACATCGTGTTGGTGTTGTTACGATTTTCGTATAGCCATTTAGCGAACTCCTCTTTCTGCTTCTTGCTCTCGAAGTCAAGATGGTAGAGGTCGTAAATCTCAAACCAAGGAACGAAGAATGGCTCAAATACAGATTCACCTTTCTCTGCTGCCAGCCACTCCTGATGGAAGAAGTTTCCAGTACCATTGGCGGTTGATTCATATACTATCATGGTGTATGGTCTGTAGAGCACACCATTGGTTGCATTTTGAACAACTTGCTCAGGAGACTTGCCTTCTGTCTTCTCCCACAATCCTACCTCGGAACAATGGATGAGGTTGTAATCTTCACCATTGGCAGAAGTAGGATTCTGCATAGAACCCACCTTGATTTTGCAGAATCGCTGAGGAACCTTCTTCACGTTACCTGACGTACCAAATCCCACAAACTTCGGTTCGTTCTCAGAATATGCTTCTCCCATTTCATGTAGGAACTTGGTTGGAAATTCTTTCAACGCTTCATCGAACATTCCTCGGATGGTTTCTGCGGTGTCCTTGACCTGAGCAATAATCAGCGAGTTGAGACCCTTCTGCCACATGAGTTGCAGCCAGAGGAAGTACATCTGAATGACCGTAGAACCTCCCCATTGTCGGGCTTTCAGCAGGATGAGACGGATAGGGCGATTCTTCTTTCTTCGCTCCTCCAGCCACCTGAGCAGTCTGCGCTGCGGTCTTCTGAGCACAAAACGGAAGGGAAGACCTCCACCTTTCGGTTTGATATAGATGAATGTTGCAAAGAAGAAGAAGGGGTCGTGTTTCATTCTGATGCGAGTGAACTGCTCCACCAGTTGTTCCATTTCTTCCTCTAGGTTGTACGGCTCGTCTATATCCTTGTGCAGTTCCTCGATTACTGCCTTGCAGCTACCCAACTCGATGAGCATCTTGACGAGCGGAATCTTCTTCATCGAAACTGGAAGCTGCTGTCTCTGAATCGGGAAATCAGGAAGGAAGAGCAGAAATCGCTTATCTCCACAACCTTCACCCTTGATAGGATTGAATGGTGTGTTGATTTCCTTGATGCGTTTCTCGTTCTCCTTCAGGATGCCCAATACGTGTTTGTCGAGTGCATCTGTCAGTTTGGCTTGTGTGGCTGTTACTTGTCTTGGCATAGCGGTGCATTTAGATAACCCCACAACAGACCAAGTACATAGCAATAGATGTGGACTCCAACTGCCATGCAAGGGAAGAAGATTCCAACACAGATATATAGGAGAATGGTGAGATTGTATCTTACCTTATTCTCCACGTAGGGGGCGATAAAGCCCATGTAAGCATAGATTAAGCCGCTGAGGCCGATGATAGGTATGGATGAGGTGAAGGGATAGCTGATGGCTATGAGATAGAATGCCACCAAGTGACCGATGCCGCAAGGGATGGCTCGGTAGCATTGATGGAAGACGTAAAGGTTGATGGCAGCATGAAAGATGTTCTGATGAAAGAAAGGGTAGCTTAGTCTGTTCTGAATAGAACAATCGTCAAAGAGACCCATGCCATCATATCCAAGAAAAGTGATACACATTATTATAATGTACCCAGCATAAAGCGCAATCTTCTCTTTCGCATCTCGTAGCATCTTTGCTTCTCCTCCTTTCTCACCCTGCTAAGAATTACGTGTATGCTTTGAGGAGTCAAATAGAAACTGGGTGCTTTTTCAGCACATACACGTTTGATAATATCCATATTACTGAGATATGGCTCATTACTCTTATGAATCTGGAATCGTCTGAAAATCTCCTGATACATTTCCTTTCGGGTAGGTATCATATTATCAAGAGGTTTTCCTTTCAGTAAGTCTAATATGACTATATAAGCACGGTCTTCTGAAACCCAAAATCTTCTGCTCGGAGATTGGGCTAGCTTTTCCTCAATCTCTGAGAGTCTGATATTGTCTCTTACCTTAATAATTTCTTTGTAAGCCCTCAATAAATCAGCATCACGTTCCTGTATAAAATAGCATCGTGAATCCTTATATTTCATATCTGACCCTGCAAATATACAAAAAAGTATCGAATTAGTCGCATCCGATTAGACTAAATTAACGGATAAAAGATGAAAATCGGAAAAAAGCATTAATTTTGGGCATTGATTTATAAATATACACATATATATATGGACGATAATACAAATATTGAGCAGAATGCTGGTGCTGCAAAACAGCAAGATACCAAGACCAAGAGAGACTTGGCTTTGGAGCGTTTGAAGACCCGCCACCCTGATACTGAGTATGCGGATGATGAAGCTATGTATGGAGCCATCAATGATGATTATGATGCCGACCAGAAGGCTTTGCAGGGTTACAAGGATAACGAAAAGGCGATGGGCGATTGGCTGGGTAGTGACCCTGAGGCGGCTACTTTCCTTCAAGCAATGAAGGCTGGCAAGAGTCCTTACGCTGAGTTGATTCGTACACATGGCGAGGATGCCATTGATTACTATTCAGACCCTGACAATGCGGATGAGATTGCATCGGCTCAGTCGGAGTTCTTGCAGAATGCTGCCAACGGCAAGAAATTGCAGGAGGAGTATGACAAGAACATGCCTTCCAGCTATGAGGTGTTTGATAAGTTAGAGGAGAAGTATGGCGAGGAAGCTGTGAATGAGGCAATCGACCAGTGCTTTCTGACTATGCGCAATGTGGTGACTGGCAAGTTTACTGAGGAAATGATTACTGCTTTCATCAAGGCTAAGAACCATGATACAGATGTGGCTGATGCAGCCCATGAGGGAGAGGTTCGTGGCAAGAACAGCAAGCACGTCAAGAACCTTGAACTGAGAAAGAAGGGTGATGGTACTGCTGACCTTGATTCTGCCAATGCAGAAACCAAGCCAACGGATAACCAGCCTGACCTTGGTGCGCTAGGCAGGGCATCACGTAGGGGAAATATCTGGCAGCGTGGCAACATGAAGAGAACACACATTCGGTAATGAGAAAAGGTAAAAAGATAATATATAATGTTTAATTAATATTTAGGATAACAATGAAGAAAAGTAACAAATTTAATCGGCTGCTTTCCATCTTTCTGATGGTAATGGCAGTTATTTTTGGAGTGAATGGTCAGGTTATCATGGCTGAGGCGGCTCTGCCTGATGGCGGTACGACCGAGAGTGGTCACGCTGCGGAAGCTGGTGGTGCTACTGCTGCCGATGATGCTGGCAATGGTGGTGCGGCTCGTCAGGATGATGGTATTGCTACTGAGGGCAAGGGTCGAGAACATTATAACGAGAATGGCACGGAGTTCTATGAGAACGACATCAACGACAAGATTACCAAGATTCGTCCGATGGCTACTCCAGTTGACCAGATTTCACGCTATGCGACAACCAAGTCTGCCTCATCTTTCGTGGTTGAGTATTGGAGTATCGGTACACGTCCTATCAAGACTACCGTGAAGGAGGCTACGTTGGAGAGCACTGGTACATCTATGGTATTGAAGGTAGAAGACCCTGAAATGTTTACGCTGGATGATACTATCCGAGTAGTGGGTGTGAAGGCGATTACCAACTATCAGAATAAGGCTTATGCAGACCTTACCGATGAACCTACTCCTGATTTGGAACTTTGTGTGTGCGGTAAGGATAATGAGGGTTATCCTATTGTGTTTGCGGTAAATGGCAAATTGGTTAAGAAGCAGCCTATTGGTATTCCAGCCTTGCAGAAGGGTCAGAAACTTATCCGTATGGCGAAGAGTTGCGGTGAGTTGGACGTACAGACGGGTCGTTTCAATAACCTTCCTGATTCTGATGTTCAGTACTGCCAGAACTTCATGATTCAGGTTGAGGAGAGTACATTCAATAAGATTGCTGCTAAGCGAGTAGATTGGGACTTCTCTGACATCGAGGAGGATAGTATCTATGATATGCGCCTTGCGATGGAGGGTACTTATCTCTTCGGTGATATGGCTTGTATCAAACATACTACCAAGAACAACTCTACTCAGTGGTTTACAAAAGGTATCTGGTGGATGGCTGGTAAGGACATTGAGGTAGGTCATGTTGCTACTGCTGACGATATTAAGAAGGGCTATGGTAAGAATGAGCGAGTGATTACAGACTTGGAGTTGGTTGATATTTCCAAGGACTTGTTCGTGGGTACTGGTATCGGCAATAAGCGCAAGGTGATTATCGCTGGCTCTGCTTTCGTGAGCGCATTCAGTAAGATTGACTCTGATAAGTTCCGCTTGAAGGACACCGTAGAGGTTTGGGACTTGAAGTTCAAGAGTTGGGAGACTGACTTCGGTGAGGTGCTGATGATTCACTCTGAGTTGTTTGACCTCTTTGATATGAGTGACTGCGGCTTTGCCCTTGACCCTGAGTTCTTGGTTAAGCGAGTACACTTGTCTTGGACACGAAACGTGCTCGACTTGAAGAAGGCTGGCATCCGTAACACCGATGCAGTAGTTATTCAGGAAGTAGCTTGTCTGTACTTGAAGTACCCGAAGGCGCACGCTCGTATGCGACTTGCTGCGGTTTCTGCAACAGATAGCCAGTCTGAAACTGGCGAGACCAAGGCTGCTGCCTAACAGCAAGTAGAATTGCAAATTATTCATTAAATAGTGAGGGGTGTGGGCACTAGCCCCATCCCTTTTTTAGTAACACATATATATAATAAGGTATAATCATGTTTAATAAATATCAAGCAGGTACTGATTTGGCATTCAGCGTTATGGTAGGTGATGAGCGAATGCGCATTGTTTTTGAGGGTAAGACTATGGGCTGTAGTGTCTATATGACAAGAGACCCTAAGGTGCAGAAGGCTATCGAGTCTCATTATTGGTTCAACGACAAGTTCTTCTTGGTGGAGAGTATTGACGAGAAGAAGGAAGCTGCTGAAGCCAAGAAGAAGGCTGCTGCCAAGGCAAAGAAGAAAGTGGCTGACGAGAAGAAAACCCATGTAGTGACAGACTTTGAGGATGCTAGGGACTATCTGGCTGAGAACTATAGTGTGAGCCGTTCAAAGATGAAGACTAAGGAAGACATCTTGGCTATTGCCAAGGAAAAGGGTGTTGAACTAGAAGGTTTGGAGTAATGGTAGAATATGCTGTATCTGATTTAGTGAAAGAGGTGAAGGTGCTCTTGGACAGAAACCAAGAGTCTGCTGGCTTGCTGGCTCCTGACGATTCTGATACACTCTCGCAAGCAGAACTTATTGAGAGTAAAATCGTAGATGCAGCAAGAATCATTCTTTCGGATGCTCCTGAGGATATGGTGGAAGGTACTTCGTGTACGAATGCTGTAACGTGGACGGATAGCAACGACGGCTATTACGTGGGCAAGATGGTTTTGCCTACCGATATGCTGAGAATCCTTTCTGTGAAGGCAGAAGACTGGAATCGTCCTGCTACAATCATTTCAGAGAGCGATGATGCCTACAAGTATCAGAACTGCAAATATGGTGTGAGGGGGAATCCTGAGCGACCGATTGCGGCTATCGTGCATACGGCTAACGGCAAGAGCATCGAACTATATACCAGCAAAAAGCAGAATGCTACGTTGGCATTCATCTACGTTAAGGTTCCATCTATCACTACCGAACAGAAAATCAGTCTGCCTTCCGTCCTGAAAGATTCTATTCTTTACATGGCTGGCTATCTCACTTGCATCAGTCTTGGCGATACCGATACCGCAAGCAAATTCATTGTGGTGGCTCGGAAGCTGGCACATATTGTTGAACCTACAGAAACATCATAAACTATGGCAAAGAAGAAAGAAGAAACAAAACTGCTATCGTTGAGCAGGGTGCTTGACAAGGAAGAACTGGATAGCGTGAAGGCATCCAAGAACCGATTTGACAAGCCATACGAGCGTGCCTTCTCTATCTTGCTGGAGGCTCAGCGATACTACAACAACATGGATAACTTCCGAAAGCGAAGATTACGAAACAAGCGATACTGCTATGGAGACCAGTGGGGAGATACCATTGAGTTCAAAAGCAAGTGTGGTTTTACTAAGCGTATCAGGGAGGAAGACTATATCCGTGAGCAGGGTAGTGAACCTTTGAAGAACAACCTTATCCGTAGGTTGGTGAAGAATGTACTGGGTGTATATCGCTCACAGAGCAAGGAACCTACCTGCAACGCTAGAGATAAGGATGAAAAGCGATATGGTGAGACCATGAGCGTGGTTTTGCAATGTAACCGACAACTGAACCGAGAGACGGAACTGGATGCCCGAACCATGGAAGAGTTCCTGATAAGCGGTGCTGCTATCTATAAGAAAAAGTATGGATGGAGAAGAGGTAGGTTGGATTGTTGGACGGACTACGTGAACCCGAACAATTTCTTCATAGACAACAATATGAGGGATTTCCGTGGTTGGGACGTGAGTTGTTTGGGTAAGGTGCATGATATTACCATTGGTAATGTTCTGAGAGAGTTTGCCAAGTCTCCTGCTGAGGCTCGTAAGTTGAAGGAGATATACCGGTTGGCGGCTAACCGAGATTTCGTGATTGCAGACTGCACTCAGCGATTCGGTGAGTTCGACCCTAAGACCATCGACTTTATGAATCCTGCCAACCCTTCGCTCTGCCGAGTGATTGAGGTTTGGCGCAAGGAGAGTAAACCGAGATACCGATGCCATGACTACAACAATGGCGATGATTTCAAGATTGATATTGAGGATAAGGCTGATATTGTAGATGCAGAGAACAAAGACAGAATCAGGCGAGGTATGGCTGCTGGTATGCTGGAAGAGGATATTCCTCTGATTGAAGCCGAGTGGTTTATGGATGATTACTGGCATTTCTACTATCTTTCTCCTTTCGGTGATATTCTGAGAGAAGGCGAGACTCCTTATGCTCATGGTGAGCATCCATATTGCTTTAAGTTCTATCCGTTCATTGATGGCGAGATTCACAGCTTCGTGGAAGATGTGATTGACCAGCAGAGATACGTGAATCGACTTATCACGATGTACGACTTCATTATGAGGGCGAGTGCCAAGGGTGTGCTGCTCTGTCCTGAGGATTGTCTTCCTGATGATATGAGTTGGGATGATTTCTGCGATGAGTGGAGTAGGTTCAATGGTGTGGTGAGATACAAGCCAAATAAGAGCGGTCAGGTTCCTCAGCAAGTGGCGAATAACTCTACGAACATCGGTATCGGTGATTTGCTCAGCTATCAGTTGAAGTTCTTTGAGGATATATCGGGAGTGAATGGTGCGCTGCAAGGTAAACCAGGAGTATCAGGTACGAGCGGTTCGCTTTATGCCCAGCAGACACAGAATGCTACCATGTCGCTGCTTGATATTTTGGAGACTTTCAGCCAGTTTATCATTGATGGTGCTTACAAGACCGTGAAGAATATGCAGCAGTACTATGACGTGGCTCGTAACTTCAATATCGTTGGTAGGGCAGGACAGATTGTGCGCTACGACCCTAAGAAGATACGAGACGTTGAGTTTGACATCAACATCACGGAAAGCACGGCTACTCCAGTATACAGACAGATGGCGAATGAGTTCCTTATGACCTTGTGGCAGAATCAGGCTATCACGCTGGAGCAGTTGCTGCAAGTAGGAGATTTCCCATTTGGAGAGGAGTTGTTGCAATCGGTTGCATCCAACCAGCAAGCCATTCAAAATGGTGAGGCCCCACAAGGATTCTCTCCTCAGCTACAAGCACAAGTGGCTCAGGCATCACAGAGCAATCCGAAGGCTCAGGCGATGTTACAGCAGATGATGAGCGGTCAGGGGGTGAGTCCTGACGGACAGAACCCACCATTGGCGGCATAATTAATAATGTATAATCAATAATTTATAATTATGATAGCAGACAAGGAGAATAATCAGAAATGGTATGGAAATGGGAAACCTGATGCCAGCCAAGGGGGCAACCCGAATGGTGGTATTGCTACGGAGACCCAAGGTAGGGAAGACAAGCCCGAACTTTACGAAAATGACGTTATCGGAAAGGTGGCGAAACGCAAGAAAAACGACATCTGGACGAGGGGTGGAGAGAAGAGAACTAAATTTAAGGACGAATAAAGAAAGGAGGTGTTTTTATCGTAACTGTATTTGTCTGATATTCAGATAGCTACAGAAATATCTACGAGTTTATGGTGCTGCGTTTAAGATATTGTTATCTTTGCAGCATCATAAACTTTTAATTTTCATATTATGGATTTTGTAGATTTCGTAGAAAAGTATCAGCAGGAGTTGACTCCTGAACAGATGTTGGCAGTAGCTAAGGCAGTCGGCAAGTATCTCTCATGCAAGTTAAGCGATGTAGAGGAGCATCATCTTTGTGCGATGGTGTATGGTGTGTTGAGCGAAGAGCATTTTGATAAGCACTTTGCCGATGATGCTATCAGCAAGATGTGGTATGAGGATGCTGACGGAACCAAGCATACGGCTCCTTTCTTCTCGGACGAGGAGATAAGAGAAGTATTTGATAAGCATCAGGATGATATATCTGATTACACCATCCATGATTTGGCTGTGACTATGAATCTGATGAGAAGTGACCATCATGTGATGCTGGAGCGATATAGCAAGGATGCTGATGAGTTGAAGGAAATGGTGGTTATGATGGCTATCGAGTATCTGCAAGACCCTGACTGCTTGCATCCTACCAGCAAAATATGGCACACAATAAACGGATAAAGTAACTAATTGGGAATCATTTCTTATCTTTGCATATTATTAATGTTAATAGTATAAAAAGATAAGTTATGACTCCAAACGTGCGTGAAGGATTGCAATATGGTGCAGCTATTGGAATGTTAGCGAGTGGTGTTGTCCTCACCTTCCTATCATTCTTTCTCAACAATTATGTAGTGTCTGATGGTGTGCTCTGGTACGTCAGTCAGACATTGGTTTACTCTGGAGCAATATTCGGGGTAAACGTTTATTTTAAAACAAAGCTTGGTTATTTTGAGAGTAAGGTAAATAACGAACTCGCAAATATGCAGAAACAAATAAAGGAGGGCAAGTAATATGAAGGTAACGAGAGAACAGATTTTGGCGATTATGCCGAATGCGAAGAATAAGGTGGATGATTTTCTGCCTTACATAAATGGTTATGCTGAGGCTTTCCAAATCGACACACCTAAGCGAATGGCTCACTTCTTGGCTCAAATTGCACATGAAAGCGGCGAACTGAGATATACCAAGGAACTCGGCAACAGAAACTACTTCCACAAGTATGATGTGGGTAAGTTGAAGAACATGCTCGGCAATTTGAAGGATGGTGATGGCTACAAGTATCGTGGTAGGGGTTTGATTCAGATTACTGGCAGAGCCAACTATCAGGCTTTTCAGAACAGCAAACAGGTGACTGACGATATAATGGAGCATCCTGAAATATTGGAGCAGCCACGATATGCTACCAAGAGTGCTATGTGGTGGTGGTGGAAGCACGGCTTGAATAAACTGGCTGATAGTGATAGTTTCGTGGCTATTACCAAGACAATCAATGGTGGAACCAACGGCTTGGAATCAAGACGAAAGTTCCTTACAAGAACAAAGAAGGTCTTTAATGTTTAGCCTATGAAAGTTAAATGGTACGATACTGATTTTTGGCAAGTAGCACTCTACGTGATAGGCATCTTGCTGGTGGCATTTTTTCTGTCGGGATGCAAGTCTTCGTTCCACACTATGAAACCAGAAGTTTCACACTATGAAACTGATAGTTTCACGTCTGAAACAAAACAGAACGTCTTGAGGTGGGATTCTATCGTTAAGCGTGACAGCATCTATGTAAGGGATAGTGTGGCAACAAGGAAAGAGGGAGATACCATCTTCGTAGAGCGATGGCATTGGGAATATATCTATGATTTCTTCAAACTGGAGAAGATGAACTTGGAGAATAAGCAGGATATGGATTTCCGATTTATCGCAAGGTCAGATACCATCAGGGTTCCCTATCCAGTTGAAAAACAACTCTCCAAGTGGGAGCAGTTTCAGTTGAAGTATGCAGTATGGTCTTTTGGAGCACTCTGCATGCTGCTAATCGTATTAGGTTATAAACTCTATAAAAAGTTAAAGAATGGCAGATTCCACATTGACAATCAAGAAAAGTGATGTGTATGAGGAGGTAGCGAAGACTACTGCCTACATAGGCGCAAAGAATAAACTGGAGGATGGAAAATCGGCTTTTGACCAAATTTTTGTGACGGAAGCTGACTTGGCGATGATTGAGCGGTTCTTCAATGAATCGCTGGATGCGCTGAGAAACGTGCTGAAACGGTTTATCTCAGGCGGCTCAGGAGTAGACGGAACCATCACTTGGCAACTCGATATGCCTAGCAGATTTGATGATAACCTACTCAGTTCAATCAACTCATCTGCCAACTCGTTCTTGGTGAACAGCATCATCGGGAAATGGTGCGAGATTACAGCCAACGACAAGGTGAAGGAGTATGCAGATAACGCTGCTGCATTATTGCTCGACATCAAAGATAAAGCGTTTTTCAAGAAAAAACCAACACGAACAAAAATATCATAATATGCCAAGAAAAGATTTAACGATAACGTTGTATATGAGTGAACTCATTTATGACTTTCAGAACAAAGCATTCCTGACTGGGCGTAGCAGAAGGGCTGCTGACATGGATGCTGAGGCTGCCAGCAATATTCAGGCAAGTGATGATGATGAAGACAAGAATCAGGCTTTGCGTAGCATTCAGACCGCCTATAGCCAACTGCTTGTAGAGTTGAGTGAATCGGTACGAACCGATAGCGGTACAACTGCATCTAACGAGTTAATTGATGGCGATACAGATATTACAATCAATCTCTCTCTTCCATCCAATTATCCGCTTGCTTTGAAGGATGCGCTTACAAGTTCTATCCATGACTACATCATCAACAAGGCTTTGATGGATTGGTTCATCATTACCAATCCTAACGAGTCGAAAACGTATGCAGAGTTGTCTGTTGCTGCTATCAAGAATCTGCATGAGACCTTCAACAGACGTGAGAGGCCAAGCAGAACGGCTCCTAACGAATAAGGAAGGAGGTGAGTATGAAAGAATGCAGAACATGTAATCTTGGTTACAAGGTAATGATAGAGCTTCAGAAGAAGGAACTGGTGTTTGACATCAAGAATACGGCTGCTGCCTATGCTGATTCAATCTCCAGTTCTGTAGAGGATTCACACCTGATTCATAACGTCTATGATGTGGGCGAGGATGGCAATCGGGATAAACTGGCAAGGATTCTTGATTCAGCTGTAGAAGACTGCAAGGAAATGCTTTTCCGATACACCAAGATGGAAATGCTTGGAGGTGGCTTTGATTCCAACGAGTGGGAAGAGTGTATAGGTTCCCCGACAAATGATGAGGATGCCTATTATCTAGCCATGAGAATGCCAAGTGGATTCTCGAAGACAAGTGTGCATACCATGACGGTATATATTCACGATTATATTGTGAACCAGTCTTTATATGAGTGGTTGATGATTGTTTATCCTGATGGTGCTGATAGGTTCTGGGCACTGGCTGAGGATAAGAAACAGAAGATTAAGGATGCCAGCAACCGCTCGGCTGGTAGAGTAAGAATCGCTTTGCATCCATTTTAAATGATTAGTCGTTTAAGACTAAGATAAAGCAAGGGAAGCTATCCATCACGGACTGCTTCCCTTTATTTTTTATATAGTAAAAAAAACATTTATCTAAGTTTGTTCTGCCATCTTGGTTGGAAAGCAGTAGAAATGCTGCTGATGCTTTCATCAGCGTTCATCTTACCAATGACGGCAACTCTGAAATAGCGGTATGGAGAGCCAACTAAGTTTCTAAGACTATTGTCTATAGAAGAACCGATATAGAACCAATGTTTCATATCGTTGCTTCCGAAAAGAATCTGTCCGTTAGATTCGCTGGCCTCGCACGTCCAATAACCACGGATAAGACAAGTAAACATAGTCTTATGGCTATCTCCCTGACCAAGTGTTAATGGTCGTGTACAGAAAAAGAAAGGTATGTTGTCGCTCGGTTCTTCAACGTAAACATTAACAATCTTTCCTGCACCGTTGATAGCGTATGACTCAGGGTAGCTATTAACTCGCTTGGCGAACACATTCACCATCGTTCCCCACAAATTGCTTTTCAGGGAATACACATACGCATAGCCATAGCTAGGATTGAAGACGATGATACGGCTATCGTAATAGTCGTAAATCATGTCGGCATTTTTCATATACTTCCTGAACCTAACATAGGCTACTTCTCCATCTTCAAAATCTTGTAGTTCAAGAATATAGATAGGATAGTTTTGATTTTTCTTAGAATGGCTGTATATTAGAGTAAAGTCGAATGGAAAGCCATCCAACACATCGGTAATGCACTCAGATTCTCGTCCTCGCTGCATCATGATGCCTCGCTCGGTAGGGAACAGAACTGCATCATCAATCTGCAATATACCCTTAGGGTTAGAGCAAATATCTCTGTTGGCTGGCTGTCTGGCAATATAGGTTCCTTCTTCGCTCAGCATCAACACCCATACACCTTCATCGGTGAAAGCGTAGAGTGGGGCATCACCAAACTGACCTTCGCTGATTGGTCGGGTATTTGCTGCCATTGCACTAACGATGGATGAGCCAACCTGAACACTATTCTTAGCTGGGAAGACAAGAGGGTTCTCAGCTTCGCTCACTCTGATAAGTGAAGGCTGGTAAGTATCATCTGAGTTTGATGCGGCAAAACTATCTGCTTTCTGCTTGATTGCATTCCAGTCTGATTCCGTAATATCACTCCAATTACCTCCCATAATATCATCAATACCTCCAGTCAAGGCTTGAACGAAGAATGACAAGCCAAAATTAGAAGGGCTATATAAGGTAAAACGTTTCTTTCTATACCAAGATGTGCCTTTTTCGTAAACGACAATTTCTTTCACATCACTAATTGGAACAGCAATAATATCCTGTCTGTTGCCAATATTTCCGTTCAGATAGTATATTCCGTTGCTTGTCGGTATCTCGTATATGGCAGTATGATATTCTTCGTTGTTGTAACCGTATGGTTGCCGAACCAAACTGGAATCTATGTTCTTCCTGATGCCAGCGATGTGAAGTCTGTTGTTGTATGTAATAGCGGTAGTGCCGCCAAATGCTATTCGGTTGAGGTCGGCAAGAGAAATGTTTTCCTCTGCTTGCGTTGGCCTCTTAACTACTTTCGGATGTTCAAATTCACTAAGAGGAATAAATATCGAATGATAGAAAGGCATGTTGCCGATGGTGTCGTGAACGTCTCTTGCGTTCATATCATCCAAAAACAACCATTGAATACCATCTTCACTAGCTAATGGGTAAGATTTATCTATCTGATAGAAACTTTCGCCATTGGTGAGGAATATATCAACTCCCTGAACAATATCCTCGTATAGCTGCAAGTTGCCAACTTCTCTAATCTCTATGGTGTATTTGTTGATGCCAACACTTGATGTTATAGTCTTTCCGTTTGGAGCATCAGGTTTTACTGGGTCTTTGTATATGTTTATCTTTCTAGAAACAGCGTTAGACTCTGCACTAGGGAGAACAAAAGGGTTTGATATATTGATGTATGTACCATCGTAAAGACGAAGAGCAGCCACACCGAAAACATTTCTTTTGAGATACTCTGTTCCGAGTTCTGCAAGTTTCTTGTTGGCAATCGCATCAAGGTCAGTAAACATCTTCCTCGTACCAATAGCACTTGTATTGTAGTACAAGTTGAGGTTGCCACTCTCAACAATAAAGTAGTCGTAGAAGTTGTCTCCAGCTTCCACCTTCAAAGTAAGGTCTTGGTGGTATGTGTTGGCAATTTCAATACCAAACTGCAAGTCTTCTTTTCCGAAAATAAGATAAGAACCATTCTTCCATATAGCATATTTGGTAGTTTTAATACCAACAAAGCACAAGACGTTTCCGATGGCACAAACGGAATTGACGTGAAAATCATCGCCAAGCAGGAACTCTGTGGTTGTATCATCTGCTGAATCCTGCTCTTGCCATCCCCATCTTTCCCTATCTTGAAAGTCCAAGGTACGTATGATATAGTGGGAGTGAATAGCCTGATTGTGTGTCACCTTATGAACCAGTTCTATTGAACTATATTGGTCTATGGTGATATTCTTGCTACTCTCTACTATTATCGGCTGCTGGATAGGATGGAGTGCCCCATACTCATTAATGAGGTTGAGGCAGGTTGCCAACTCCCCATCCTGACAATCATAGTCGGATGGAGAGTGGGTAAGCCCTTTGAGTATTACTTCTTGTCTTGTTGCCATGTGTTTAAATTTGAGTTTGGTCGCATGATTTCGTAATAAGGTTCTCCTTTGGCTGACTTGCGTGGGATGCAAGTAAGGCGAACCATTCTGTTGAGAGGAAGGTTGTACTCATCAAGGATGGCGGTGATGGAAGGGTAGTCACTTCTGAAACCTACCTTCTTATACTTCTGATTGAATTGAAGCTGAGCGAAGGCGGTATTGGCTTTGCGAAGTTCTTCCCAGTCCTCACGCATGCAGAATCCGTATGTACCTCTGTCAGATAGTCTGAACACGAAGATGGAGTATTCTGTACGTTCTTTCTTAATGATGTGGTCGTAGATGCCCTTGGAGAGCGTGACCGAGTTGGCTCTTCCGTCCAGTACCACAAAATCATTGCGGTGTCTGAAACCATTGACTTTATCTATTAAATACTTGAATTTCATGTTGCAAATATAATATGAAAAGTGATAAAATGGATATTATCCGTTAACTTTGTCTTTCCGCTTGGGTCTACCATTGCGGTTGCCATACTTGGTAATGATGGCAGATGCTCGCTCAGAGCGGTAACAGCCACATGATTTGGTTCGTCCGTCACGAAGAGCAGAACCTAGAACCGTACAACCCCTGCCACAATCACATTTGCATATCCAGAACGCACCATGCTGGTGGTTCTCTTTATCAGATTTTCGGCAGACGAGTAATCTGCCGAAACGCTGTCCAGTAAGGTCTATTAACTTTCCCATACTACTTCTCTGCCAGTTTCTTTGCCTCTTCTACTGATACTGGCTTTCCGCTAAGAGGAATACGGAAGTCGAACTTTGAACGGAAACCATAATAGCCTACGAAATCGAAGCTCTGTTTCATACGCTCGTCTGTGGTGATGTACTTTTTGTAAGCCTTCACCTCCTTCTCTGAGCGGTAGATGTTAGAGTTGACAAAGTAGGAACTGGTTCCCTTGTTAGCGATAACTGCGATAAAGAACTGCTTACCAAGGAACTTCTCCTTGATACGCTGGATAATTGAGATTTTCTTTGTATTCATATATAAAATTTGATTAATTATTAAGAAGAATGCAGATAGGATGCACTCTTAAAACTATTCGATTCCACAAGATACGATACCATCTTCTTTGTTGATTCCTCGGAAGTGTTCGCATCGTTGGCAAGCAAGGCTACCTACCATCAGAATTTCATGGGTATACTTGCCTGATATGCCGAATGGGCAGGGAGTGATGTACTCGAAGTGCCCGTTGACAAATTCGTTGAGGGTATATTTTGGATATTTCATTATTTGGCAGTATATAATTTAAGATTTTTGTAGAATCTTCTCATGAAGCAAAATGTGTTTCTCTTAGTTCTGCCACATGATTTTGGCTCAGGGCAGAATCCTCTGTATACGCATTGAGGAACACAAGCGGAAGCAAGCAATGGTTTGATACAAGCCAATTTATCAAGTACCTTATACCACACCTCTCTTGTCTCATTGGAGGCCTTGTTGCAGAGTCTTAGTTTGGAGATATTGATAATCTCCTGAGCGTTGAGAGATAGCTGCAAGTTGACCAAATCATCCTGATGCATATCGTGGCGAGATACCTTGGAGCCAGTAATATCTGGTCGTGATGTGGAAACGAATGGCTGAGCATGAACATGGCGAACAAAGTGATTGCTCACCCAGTATGGTATGCCATACATCTTAATATCGAACTCCAATTCTCTGAGCGGTGAATGCTCGCTGAGAATCATCTGTTTCTTGAACTCATCGCTAGGCTCATGTCCCAGCGGTTCCTTGCCTTGTGTGAATCGAGCAGCATCCACTACACGCTGCCAGTCCGTTACTCTTGTAATTTCTATTTTCATAACTATTCTTTATTTTCTTTGTCTACTACATCATCACCAAGAATATCATTGATTTTCTTTTCGATGAACTCATCAGAAGTGCATTCCTTTATTAAGGCATCAATGTTTGGTAATTCTACATCAACTCCGTCTTCTTGTGTTTTAGATGCAAGAATCTCCATTATCCATTTCGCCCAATTACCTTTAGTAAGGTCAATAAAAGAATCCTTTTGGCTTTCATAGGCTTTCTTTAACTCTCCGTTATCACGGAAATATCTGAGCACTTCCGTCAATGCAGCAACAAAGTTCTTGTCAGACATCGGGTTGCTCTTTGCCTCTTCCAGTTTAAGCATTAGGAAGAGTAATGATGAGTGTAATTTTGTTTTATCCATAACTATTCTTCGTTACATAAAGTTTCTACTACCTTTGTTCTTATGGTTTCTGTTGCAGGGTCATATTCGTCATGAATAGCTTTTGCCACACCTTTTTTGTTGGTAAAATAAACCGCTCTGCTACCATCATAGAAACGATATACGGTTATACCATCTACAACAAACAGCTTCTCTACTTTAATTTCATTAATAGAGTCTGATGTTTTAACATTAATTCCTTTGTTCTCGTTGCAAGAAACGAGTAGGAATATAACCGATACAAATAATAATATAATCTTCTTCATACGCTATAATTGCTTTAATTTATTGAATATCTTGGCAAAGCGGTGCATGTAATCAAAGTTAACGCTTTCACCATGCTCACGCACCATTCTGTGATATAGCCAACGTAGATGCTCCGCATCCTCGTGGAACTCTTTAATATCTTGTTCGTCTAAGACTATTTGTTTCTTCATACGCTACTTCTTTTTATGACAAGGACAACTCTCAGCATGGATAACACAAACTCCGTGTTTCGTGTCCACAATCAGATAATCATGTCCTTCCTCTGTGAATACTGACACACCCATCTTCTTTGCAGGTGCATTGCTATTAGCCAACGAGCGAATGCCCTCAAATATCAATGCACCGACAAACAAACATAAAACGAACCAAACGGCTGACTTGGCTAAGTTTAAAATCTTATTCTTCATACGCTATAATTCTTCTTTTTCAAATTCACTCTTTGGAACACGATAATAAACTGCTTTTCCAAAGTATTCTTCTACGCCTTTTAAGGGCATTTCCTTTTCTAAAATATCATGTACCTTCGTGCCTTTTCTAACACTAATAGATATATAATCATATCCATCATTTATTAGTAATGGTGAGTTGTTTGTCATATACACCTTGCCATTCTTGGAAAGATTACTATGATTGCTTGCTGGCTGGTAGTACAACCCACTAGCCTTATGCTTGATTCTGTAAGGTTTAACCATAACTAGTCCTTTCTTCTACGATTTTTCAAATGCAATGCTAAAGCGCAAAACGACAACAATAGCACTAATAATTGTCCTGCTTCCATATTACTTACCTCCATTTTTTCTTTCTAGTTAAACTTATCGCCTTAGCAATGCGGTGGTCTCGGAATAAATCTTTTCCCCATCTTTCTTTGCGAATTTCTTGAATCCTTTTTAATGGTCTATATGCATAATGTCTTAGATACCAATAATGAGACTTTTTGCTTAGAATATCCAATTCTTTTAGTTCTTTATCCCATGGCAGGTTTCGTTTGACAACTTTGCGAAAGTCGCAAGCCATTATCTTCTTTGCTAATCTAACCTTCATACGATACTTATATAAAATTGTTACTCTTCTACTTTTATCGACCTTCAATATAGCCTCCTTGGCTTTATCAGCCTTACTTTTACGATACATATCTACTATTCTATATGTTGCCATAATTATTTTTCTTTCCTCTTTTAACACGCATCATAAATGTAAATGCAAAATTATCAAAATCAAATTTGTCTCCTACTATGCCATGAAAACGATACTTAGTAAAGCACTTCTTGCATTCACAGACCGTCATATAGCCGTAAGGAGTGTCACACCATCCGATAATATTTCTTGCATCATCGTTGTAACTTTTGTTATCACAATTCTCATTAGGGCAATTAAGTTCCTCGCTATACTCTATAGACTCCCAATTACTAATCTTCATCGGGAGCATTTCTCTTGGTATTCCTTTGTTTGCCATATCTATCTTATTTAAGTTCTATATGATTCTATAAATTTAGTCAAATCGAAAGGAAACTTCTTTTTAAGTTCTCTTTCACGTTTACGTCTCTCCTTCCTTGTAGGTGGATGATGGTATATTTCTATCGGAAATAGTTTTTTATGGTCAGTATGTGACTTTATATTTGTCGTTACAACTATTCCATTTAATAACTCGTTCATATTCAATCTTTATTTAAGTTTGACTGGCTCATCGCTCCAAGACAATTCTCTTCCGATGAGCTTTCTGATGCTGCCCTTTGGAAGTTGAAAACCATAAGCTCCATGTCTATCTTGTGGCAACCAATAATTATGTTCGATACAATCACCAGCCCACATATCAGGCTTGTAGTTGAATATCCATTCTCCGATATAATCTACTGCTACCCATGCCATAACTATTCCTCCAGCTTCAATTCTGTTCCACCATTATGACTTTCCTTCAGAAAGTCATTAACTTCTTCCTTGTAGCTATAACCACAATCCTTCTGAAGAGCCTTTATCTTCTTATAACCGATACCAGCTTCTCGGCAAAGTTGTGCTGCTGAGCTATAATCTTTGATGTAGCCAATCACATTTTGGATAACTGACCACTGACCTCGCTCGAAGTCTGTAACGCTATCATCTTGTGGAATGCCCAATGCTTTGTGGCACAATCCACACACTCTTACCATTTCTTTTTCAAGCTGCTCAAAGGAGTACTGTCTCCAGTGATATGTAAGGTAGCTTGCACTACCCAATGCTTCCTTAACTTTGCTCATTGCTTATCCTCCTTTGTTTTACACGTTGCTTGGTCTCCTTCATAGTAAGGAGCGCCGACTTTAGGTAATATCTGAGTGTTCCTATTGCAGGAACATTGCATAACCCAAGTTGCGTTTACCTTTCCACATCTAGGGCATATCCATCCTTCTTGTGCCATATTCTCTTCTTTTTACCCTCTCCCTTTTACAGGAGAGGGTGGTTAGTTACTCATTAATTTCAATGTACTTAATGGGATTGTTTGGGTCTGCACAACATGCATGTTGAATACACTCAAACTTACCATCATATACACACCCTTCACATTCTAATGTAGGGTCAGGAACTTCTCTAATCATATTATTTATATTTATGTCCTATAAGGACGGTTAGTTACTCTGTTACTTTCTCTAAGGAAAAATAATCAATTCCCCAAGCTTCGTTTGCGTATTCACAATCCGTTACTTCGCTGTATCTTCTTGCAGCAGCTTCTATTTTCTTGTCATCTATCATATCACTTTATTCTTTTAAATTGAACAGCCTTTCCGTCTTTTCTGTCGATTCCGACACACTTGAAATTTCCGCAAACTTTTTCATAAATGTCGCTACATATCTCATCGAAAAAACAACCAAGACAATCAGCTTTCTCGGTTTCTACCACCTTCAAGGTAATTTCTGCGCCAATAGGTAAATCTTCCATAACTTTAATTTCTCATTATGTGTCACTTGATAACCTTGTTTGCTGCAAGAGGTCGCGATTTATTAAAATTCTCAATGATATTACGTTCCATCTGCTCAGGGAAGATGGGTTTGGTGGGCTTTGGAATGTAGATGGTAGCTTGAATCTTGCTGCCATCACTAAAAGTCATTAAGCACCTTCTTGAAATTTGTTCTATTCCAAACATATTTTTGTCCTCCTAATATTTGCATCCGTGAAGGTACGGACGTGATTCGTTATACTTCATTTTTAGTTTGATGTGCTCCATCAGGTCGATATTGTTATTGTGAGCGATTGCGAATACCCTCATGAGTATATGCTGTAGTTTTTTGGCTGTATACCAATCGTGATTTTCGTTATCAACAAAATAACCGAATTGCTTATTAAGGCGATAGAAACTTTTTACGATACTGATATTATATATAAGCCTACCTACTTGATATTCCTCAGTAAGGATATAATCGCTTTCAAAACTTATCGGTTTTTTGCTGTTCATCCATCCCAAGAGAGATAAGATACGGATGGCAATATCAGCGAACTCGGATTCAACCGTTCCTTCAAGAGAGTTCTTGTAGGCGGTAGAAATATCTCTGCCCATCTGAATCTCGCTCTCATAGTCTTCGATACTTCCGTGACGATTGTGGCGGTCTGCCTGAACAGCTTCTGCCATTTCCGTGATGATGAGCATCAATGCGGTTTCTATTTCCGTGTTCTCAGGATAGAAACCATGCTTGTCGGCATTCTTAAAAGTATCTTCTGCTAAGGATGCCAGTTCTTTCTGCGTTATAATTTCCATATTGTTCTTGATTTATTATTTTCTGATAGTGAATGCCATATCGTTGAGGGTTCTGCACCAGTTTATCTTGCCTTCTTCACACAACTCGTTGATGGCTTGGTATGGCTGGTGGAATCCTCGATTGATGATTTCGGCTGTGAGGACGTGGGGCGGCACGATGTGGGCAGCTTCACGCTCTGCCTGAATCTCAGCGATGATGGCTAGGATTTTTTCTTTCTCTGTCTTCATTTGGCGAAGGTAAGAATGAGACGTGGGTGACTTCGGACTGGAACATTAATAGTTCCCACATTCCGTTCAAGTCTTGTTGGTACCACAAGCCATCGTGCATTGTCCCGATGATTGGGTTGCCTTTGTACCATATTACCATGGTCTTGTTGGTAAACATGGCTTTGTGCGCTTTGCTGATACGCTTGCCTATCTTGATATATCCAAAAATATCCATAAGCTAGAAGAGTGATAGCTGACCTGTCTTGTCGTGGTAGTGATTTCCTGAGGGGAAAATCAGTTCCTCGAACATGGCGGTCAAGCAGTTGGTTACTATTGAGTTTCCTGCGAGGGCATAGAGTTTGCTCTTGCTGATAATGAGTTGACCAGACTTCTCCTTGCTCAGGAGTTTGTCTATATCAGCTTCGTGAACTCCCATCAGTCGGAAACAATCTCTTGGAGTGTACTTTCTGATTTGGATGGAGTATCGCTTTCCGTTTGGTGCGGTGTGAATGATTTCTTTGTTCATGATGGTTACGAATGTCATGTTTGACGTATCAATGGTTGTCTTGATGGTAGGGGAGATACCTTGCATTACAGCTTGGTTATAGATGTCGAGAACCTGACCGCCTACATCATGTTTCACCTTCCCCGATAGGAGCAGGGATTTCATTCTCTTTCCTCCTGTTATCATATCTCTTTGACTATTAAGAATAGTGGGATGCAATTACCTCCGTGACCCATAGCTGAATTGAGAGTAGGGGAGATTCCCTTGGTGGAGTAGACTCTGGTCTGCTGCTCTATTCTGCCTTTGATTTGGAGGTTTGCTAGCTTTATAATTTTGTCGCACATTAGCTTACTCTTTTGATGATTAAGACTCCACCTTTCGGATAATGAGCGGTGTCTATGAGGTTCATGATACTTATCATAGAGAAACTGGCTGTGACTGCTACTGAGCATCCATCAGCAGTTTTCGGTATTGCTATCTTCGGGGTAGAGTTTTTCGATTGATTCATTGATGTCAGCTTTTGTGAGATACTTTTCGAGAAGGGGCTGGGACAGGAAATATTCGGGAGATACGTTGTCTTCCAAGATGTCCTCAACCGTTGTCTCTAGCTTAATGGGAGAAGGGAAGTGATACTCTGGGTTCGGCTCGTCCTCAGTTCTGAGGATGGAGATAACGAAGATACGCTCACGATTCTGAGGGATTCCGTAATCTTTGGCATTCAGTACCTTGTAGAAGGAGGTGTAACCGAAGGAGTCGAGGTCTCTGAGGTACTGGAAGAAGTACTTCCTCATCTTCTCTGTGAGTAGACCTTTCACATTCTCTAGCATCACATACTTAGGTTTCTTGACTGCCAACATTCTCTTCTCCTGAAAGATAAGGGATGAGCGTGTGCCGCTGCCTTCCTCTGCTCCTTGACGAAGTCCTGCATTGGAAAAGTCTTGGCATGGAGAAGACCATGATATGAAGTCGAAGTCGGGAACCTGATTCCAATCTATCCTTGTCACGTCTCCGAAGTTCGGAATATCTCTTCCGTGCAGTAGTCCGTAGGCTTGTATGGCTGATGGTTCTATCTCAGAGTAGCCCACTACCTTGAAGTCGAACTCAGGATGCTTATCTTTGAGGTACTTGAAGGCTAGGCTCTGACTGCCATAGCCAGCGAATGCCTCAAAGACTCTGAGGGGATGCTGCTTGTTGTACTTACTGATTGCTATCATTTTGGTAAACAGATTTGTGGTTTATGGATTCCATTGGATGCCCAAGCGTTCCAAGGTTCCGTTATCACGATATATCTCCAATGGGATTCTACATGAACTTTGTGGGTTATTCTTTAGGACTTCAATCATTCCGTAGATTCGCTGACGTAGTGCATGGTTCTTGTCTTCCTCTGTTATCTGCTGCTCTACCTTTGTCTTGGCGATGAGTTGGCTGATTTCGGAAGGGTTCTCATTGACGGCTGCTGGCGGTGGTGTTGCTCCGATGAGTTCGTCTTCCCATCCTCGCTGGTTGAGGAAGGTTTGGAAGTTCTTGCGATACTGCTTGTCGGGTTGGGAGATTACATAGAGAGGAATATACTCTATAGCTGTCTTGCGGTCTTTCTTGCTCATAGAGTTCCATTTCTTCTCCAGTCTTTCCTTGCAGCCCACCTTCTTGTCGTATAGGTCCCATGCTCGCTCAAAGGTATATTCATCTTTGACTTGCTTGGGAGGAGCCGTAATCTTGTAGCCATTCTCTTCTAGAAGCTGGATGGCTTGTTTGATTTCATCTGTCATAGTTCACCATTTAAATAATTGTCGATTGCTTGGATAAATTCATCTATAGAGCGGACGATGATGTACTTGCCACCATGTCGTTCTACTTCATACTGGAATACCTTCTGTTCGGGTTCCTGCCTACCTTTCGGTGTTTTGTTTTCGATGCAGAGGAAACCGTACTGAGAGGTGCGCTTCAGGAGCAACATATCAGATACTCCTGCCTTCATACCTTCTTCTTTGAGCCATGCGGCTTGTCGGGAAGTTCTCTTGCCACCATTGGGAACGGCAAAGAAGACTCCTTCAATGTCAGGATATACCCCACGGATATACCTGACCTCTGCGGCTTGCAAGTTGTGCTCATCGTAGGATGAACGCTTGCGTATCTTCTTGTCTTCCTGCTCTAGCTTTGCCTTGATTTCAGCGTAGCTTGCCATTACCAATCAGTTGAGAAAAGGTCGTTGAGAGATTCTTCACCCATCAGACGGATAGCTTCTTTGGTAAGTTCTTCCGACTTGAAGTAAACACTCGCTTTGTTTAATTTTCTTGTGTACATTTCGATAAATGTATCATTTTCTTTATTGATATTCCATTTTCCATCGTCTCTATTGAAGTCTGGTTTCCAGTCACCATTGAGATACTTGGCGATGTTCTGCAACTTGTTGAAAGCAGCACAACGTTTAGCCTGAGCAGGAGTGGTGCAGTTGACGGAATCTTTGTAATCTACAATATTCTGTTTTTCTTTAAAAATTTTGTCTTTGCCCCAAGCCCAATATGCAGTCTTATCAAAGTAGAGTTCTTTGAGAATATCATCATAAGTGATAGGATTTCCTTCCTTATCATCAGGAGCAGTCTCATGTTCCGTCTTCTTGCGAACCATCAACTTTCCTTCCTTATCGAAGAAGAACTGGAGGTTATCAGGGATAGGGTACTCTACTGCCGAACCATCAGCAGGAATGTGCAACTTAGATAAGGTTGCCTTTCCGTTATTAATGTTGGTAACGTCCTGATTACTGATGCCTTCTGCATGAATATCAGGAGTCTTCTCGGCATTCTCTGCCATCTTCTTGGCAATCATGTCTATACCTTTTCCAACGATTGCTCCGAAAAGCATCTGTGCAAATGGTGGTAACTCTGGGGTGTTGTTGCTCTGACGATTACGTCTGTTGTTGCGCTTGTCGTTTCTACGTGTCATATTAACTATAATTTTGTAAAATGTTATTAAACTCGTCTTCTGTAACACCATCTGCATAGAGTATCGTGAGGATGGTGTCTAAGACTCTACTATATACTTCATTGAAGGCTGGCTCATCCATCTTGGCGAAGGAGATAGACTTGGCTCTCTCCAAGAATTTCTGTCCGTTGAGGTCGTAAAGTGGTTCGCTGAATCCTGATGTTATCAGAAGTTGCTCACGGAATGTGTCTATAGAATGTAGGTTTGTGCGCTGCTGTTCTGTGAGACAATCCCATGCTGCTCTGATAAGGGCGAAGAACTTGCGATGGAACTTAATGTTCCTTGGACGGACAATGTTTGCCTTGACGATGGAACCAACCTTTATCTTTTTCATTTCCTCGTAATCATCATCCGTGTAGGGGCGAAGACCAGTGGAGGTTCTTACTAGATGGATTTCCATACCTTATATATTATTGGTTTGGGGCAGGGAAGGGAAGTCCCTGCTGCTGACCGCTTGCGTTAACCTGAGGGGGAAACTGCTGAGATTGCTGGCTGAGCGGTATTGGCTGTTGCTGTGGTTGGTAATATCCACCAACTGGATGAGGTGCTGCGCCAACCTGACTCTGGACAACCTGACCTTGCTGCTGACCATTTGGTCGTTCCACCTTCCAGCAGTCCAACTGATTGAACCAACGTCCTTCCTTAGACTGGCGTGCCTTCAATCCGATGTGGGCGGTGATAATTTCTCCTAACTGAATGTTGAACTGCTGCAACTTGTCTGAGCCATATACCGAGATAACGGCTCTTGAAGGGTACTGCTCGTTCAACTCTTCGATAGTGTATTCACAACTGCTCCATTGTGTTCCGTTTTGGGAAGTTCCCATTTGAACTTGCCCTGCTGCAATAATCTTGCCTGTAAACTTTACGTTCATATCTATACTTAATTAAGTTTGATTCTTATTGATGGTTTGGTGGTCGTATCTTTCAAATAGTACTCGTAGTGCTCTGGCTCCGTGTCCTTGAACAGCTTCGTGTCGAAGGTCTTCTTGGTGGTAGCTGCCACATAAGAGTAGGAACCGATATTGGTCTTGATGGATTTCTGCTTGTTGGCTTCCATCATCTTCATTATCTGTTCCTTCAAATCATCCTGCTTAATCTTCAGGGCATCCATACGAGCGGTTATCAATCTGTATTCCTGCTCTAAGGCAGAGAACTGCTCAGGAACTTCCACCTTATACTGATAGTCTGTATCATCTGCGAGATAAGCGTTGATTAAATCGTCAATCTGATAATCAGCTACCCTTGGGAGTGGCTGGAATTTGCTCTGTCCGTTCTTGAACCACATGCAGACTATCTCCTTTACCTTCAAGTCAGGATTCTGTTCCTCGAACCATTTGGCGTATATGGATAACTGGAGCGAAACGTTGTCGTAGTGAAGGGTGGAGGTGGTCTTATAATCTACCAGATAGATGTTGCCTTCCTTGTCGGCAAAGATTCCATCAATGGCAGATGCGAAGTTCTCACCATCTGTAACAAGATACTCGGATGCAACGTAGTGTAAGTCGAATGCGACTAACATACTATGGAAGGCTTGAAGCTCTTCCGTAGGATTCGGGTACTGCTTAATGTCGGCATCGAAGATGGAACAGAAGGTTTCAAACGTGTTGTGGATAAGACCTCCTCGCTCTGCTGCCTTCTTCAATACAGACTCTGGAATATTCTTGTAGGTGTCGGGGAAGGCTTTCTTGATGAGCGTTCCCGTTACTCCTTTAAGTTCCTTCTTACCGATGAAGTACTGATGAGACTCCTCAATGAATGTAACCTTTGGCACATTCAGAGTGATTTTCTTTGTTGCTGCTGTCATATTATTGTATACCTAATTGTTTCTTCTTGGCTGATACTGCTTGCATGAACTGAGCGTTAGAGCAGAGCGGCTGGTAATGCTGAATTACCCACAACAGATTGTCCTTGCTAACACATCTGCTCAGATAACCCAATCCTTCGTTCATGTCGTTTGGGTTGAATTGGTTTGATGCTGTCTGCTGTGCCTGAGTCTGCGCTTGCTGCTGAGTCTGCTGCTGCCCATCGTTGGTGGTATCAGAATCAGCATTATCATCAATGGCAAAGAGGCCGTTGAGAGCATACTTTCTAGCGTAAGAGGATGATGCTCCAGTAATCTGACTGCCATCCATACCCTTTTTGGTTTCCTCTTCTCTAGCCCAACCAGTAGTTGTTTCAAACTCGCCCTTCTCGTTCTTGATAGTGGCGGTAGCCTTCACGTAGATGCGGTTGCCTATCAAGACTACATCATCGGTGATGATGAGCGTACATTTCTGCTTGGCGAGTAAAGGCTTGACAGCTTCTAAGATGTCTTCTGCCTTGCGATACTTGTAGCCACCGAATTTATTGAACTGACTCTTCGGGGCTTTCAGTTCTGACTGAATTGCGATAAGTTCTTTCATATCTTATATGTATTAAGTTGTTATTGATATTTCCATTCATAGCGGCTGCATCTGTAGCCACCATCTGTGTTCTTATTCGGGTTGTCACACATGGTCGAGAAGATACAATCGTGACAACTATTTGCTTTATATCTCATATTATATGGTTTGAATGTTCAAAATAAAAACCCCACGATTCTCACGAATGGTGGGGAAGAATTTTATTTATGTATAAACCTGAGCGGTCGCTACCGCAATCATAAGTATTGCTAATGTAAAATGTAAAATGCAAAATATATTAAAGTTTACAATTTCTCTATAATAGGGCGCACGTTCCGAGACTTTAATCCATCCGTGCGCCCTTGGTTCCCTTCTGCATTCATGGAGGCTTAGGACTCCCAGCACTAGTAATCGCACATATTGTGATATATCTGATTTCTATAAAATAACCAATTATTACTTGAACCGAATAGAAGAAAGAAAGCGTGCTGGCTGCATTAGAACCGATTTGTAGTTGTGCGCTCCTACCTTTAGATGCTACCTTATTATATAAGGGTCACGGCATCAGGTCTGCTTCTTCACAAGTGAACTCCAAGTTTTTTCAAATTCCACCTATCAGGTGTATGTACTCGCTTGCCACTTCCACGTCTAAGCACCATCTGTGGTTAATGATGCTCCTTTTGGGTACGTGTACCTCTCTAGGAAGGTTTATCCTATCCGATATAAAGCCTTGGAATCGGGCTATATGGGGCGCAAGGTGGGACTCGAACCCACGACCTCGAAGGCTCATAAACCTTCATACTCTACCAACTGAGTTACTTGCGCTGAACTTAAAACATGTAAAATTATAACGACAAAGTTATAGTGGAGACTGGGAGTAGCAAACTCCAAAAAACCTCTGCTCTTTACCGAATAAAATTCGATGGCTGAAACATTATAAGACTTAACACATTAATAACTTAATACTAAACTAAATATGTGAGGTTCAATCTCCATATATCTTACTTGCCTACTTCCTTGAAGTAGGAGTGGATTTCCTTAACGGCAACAGCGAAAGCGATTACGCTGGCTACCAACATTACATCTGCTATCATAAGTTTGTCTGTTTAATGGGTAAAACAATAGGCTGCTGCCTCTGATTTCAACTCTGCCATGCTCTTTCTGCGGTTCTGAGTCATCCACTCTTCCAACTCACTCTTCTTAAAGTAGAGTCGGTTGATGTTTGGTTTATAGCAAGGAATGATGCGGTTCCTGACGTTCTCTCTCACTCCTCTAACCGTCATACCAAGAATGATTGCAGCTTCATTAATGTTGAGCACATTCTTTGCAGCTATGAGCGAATACTGCTCTATGCGGTCTAGCTGCTCTTTAATCTCTTTGTCTATCATATCAGTTGAATTTGATGGTTTGTTGACTGGCACTAGATGCCTTGGCTGGCTCTGTTCTACCAGTGCCCTTATCGCTGGGAGTGTTCTCCTGCTCTATCAAGGGGAGAATGCCCTTCGCTTTGAGTGATTCATATAGGAAGATTCTTCCTTTCGTTGTCCACTCGGTGTTGTACTTCACATCGTGCCGACCATCACTCCTTACGATGTCTACTGCTCTGCTGTGAACATATCCACCTTCGAGGAACTGGGCAAACAATATCCATTGACCTCTTACCTTGTGTTGGATTCTCATAGACTCCAACTCCTTGTTTAACCTCATGGCACTCATTCCGTAGTCCTGAGCAATCTGAGTAACGGTCATGGTTGCATTGCTCTGCAAGATTTTGTCGTAGTAGCTGACCTTTGGCAGCATTTCGGTAATCTTGTTGCCGAGTTCCATGTTCGTCTTGCTGATAGTGAGGATTTGTTCCTGCTGCTTCTTATTTTCCAAAGCTAGCTGCTGTTTCTCCTCCTCAGCCTTGACCAGAGATTTGAGAGCTTCGAGATAGTTCTGAGGGACGGATGGCTTTTGATGTTGCTCTTCCAGTTTCTTCCATCGTTTAATCAACTTGGCTCTCGCTTCATCGTTGAACTTGGTGGCGATGTAGAGACATTCTTCCTTGTTGAGAGAGTAGCAAGGTCTTGTCTCGCCTTTCTTGTCTTGATAATCAACCAAGGAAAAATTTCCTTCGTTGATTTTAGACCATGCTGGCTCCATCTTTCGGATGGCTTTCATTACGTCTGCGTGAGGCTTGCCAGTAATCTCTGCAATCTGTAGTGATGTCATTCGGTCACCATCTACAATAGTTGAAATTTCATTCATAGGATTCCTCCATTTTTTAAATCGGGCGGTAGTGTATGAAACAGAAAGAGACAAATTTTCATTTTATACATTATTATATCTACCGTTGCCCGATTGTTGTTTTTATTTTGTACCTTTGCAGGTGACAAATTTTTATTTTAACTTAATTCAATTTCGTATGAAACAGCAAAAAGTAATTATGTTCACCTATCAGACAGATAACTTGGATGAGTTGAACGAAAAGATTAATTCTCGTATTGACAAACTAAATGCTAACGAATGGAGAGTTGTAAGTATCTCCTCTTGTAATAGCACTGTCGTTACTAATGATGGTACACCATTGAACCAAGTTACTGTGTTCCTACTTGTGGAAGAAGTTTAAAAGCTTTTGAGCTTCTTCTACAGACACTTTTCTTTTGATGTTATCATAATGCGCATCGTGCCAATACGTGCGTTCTGTACGCTCAATGCAGTATATGCCGATGTTCCATTCCCAAACTGGCAAGTTATATACCCAAATGAAACCTTCTTCCCAGTTGGTACATGACTTGCTCAGTTTTTTAAAAAGAGTCCATCTCAGCCATGTTCTGAATAATCTCTTAATCATATTCACCTCCTTCCTAATAGAACACGACCTTATCGGTCTTAACTCCTCCGTATTCATTCAAGGCAGCCTGCCTGATGTCTTCGGATTGCTTGCTCTGGCTCCTAAAACTTAGAGCGTTGTATATTGTTTCCATTCGACAACCATACCGCTCAGCAAGTTTTTTACCCATTTTAGGTGGAACCTTGATAATTTTTATCTTTTTTACTTGCATAACTTAATTTTTTGTTGTACTTTTGCTTTTAAATATATAGCAACTTGTTATTAACGATTGCAAAGGTAGTCATTTCTTGCTAAATCTCCAAATATTTAGCAAGAAATTGTTAGCCGATTATGATTAATTAATTATGGTTTATAAATGTAAAATGTATGGAAGTAACTATTTATCAGCGAATTATGCTAATTTTAGAGGATAAGCAAGTATCGGTTAACGCTCTATCAAAGTTAGTCGATATGTCTCAAACTACCCTTAATACTCAGTTGAAGGGTGAGCGTGCTTTGTCTGCAAACGTTGTTGCCAAGGTTCTTGTAGCTTATCCTGACGTGTCTGCTGAGTGGTTGATGCGTGGTATTGGTACTATGTATCACAAAGAAGGTGCTGACGATTCTCCTTATATGGTTGCTGAGACTCCTCATCATGACGAACCAAAAGTTGTCGAACCTCATCAGGACGATTCTGTCTGGAAGGCGAAGTACGAGGAGTTAGAGAAACGCTACGGCCAGCTATTGTCTATCTTAGGCGGTAGCATGAGTAAAGCAAATGTAGGATAATTAAAATGTGGTGGGTATGGATAAATCTTGTTTGATTTGGATTGTTGTGATATTAATAATAGGTGGTGGATTTGTTGCTTATTCTAATATAAAAAGTGATGAAGCTGCTGAAAAGAAAAAAGTAGAACGACAAATGGAGATTGCTGATTCTATTGCACAAGCAAAGAAAGATGCAGAAAGCAAAAAGCCTTGCAATAGAGTAGGTAAATACGTTTATGTTGACCAAGTTGGAGTATTGCATACAGAATTACGTTGTGGTGCAATAAATGAAGGTGGAACTCTTAGTGGATATGCTACAGATGAGGATGGTGATGATGTTGAGGTTTCAAGAAGCATTAAATGTGGCTCAGGCGTAAAGAGAATACTATTAAAAGATATGGATAAGTCTTTGCTGAAAAAATCATGTCATATATGTATTGATGATGATATGTATGATTACTTAGAGAATTTCAAATATCGTAAACCTACTGGGGTTAACTGGGCGGCAGATTTACAATTTTAATGATTTGTATGAAACATATAGTATTACTTTTAGCCATCATCCTGATGGCATCATGCAGCAGTTCTTCCAAGAAGTCTGCTGACGTAGAACCCGAGAAGAAGGAGTCTGTCGTAAAATCGGCTGGCTCTAGTGGTAATGTGTATATCTGTACTGGCGGTTCGTCCAAGCGTTACCATTGTGACAGAGATTGCAAAGGTCTCTCTCGCTGCTCAGGAGAAATAGAAGAGGTAAGTGAGGAGGAAGCTGAGGATATGGGCAGAACTCCTTGTAAGATATGTTATTAATTTAAATGTGGTAGATATGAAAAGGTTATTTTTATTATTGCTGACACTCTTTATGATAATTGGAGTTCAAGCACAGAGACCGAGTGTTAAGGAACAAATGGTGATTAAGCAGAATTACATGAATTTCTGTAAGGACTTGAATCAACAGTTGCCAATACAAGTGGATGATTACACAAAGTTCTATGCTATAAGTTTCGTTAATTGGACTCTGACAGCGTATTATCAGCTTGATGTAGATTCTGATGATTTTTCAGAGAATGAACTGATTGAACTTCATGGCGAGTTGCGTTCTGCATTCAAGGAGTCTGCTAGAAGAATGTTCGCTAGTGGCAATTATGATTTGAAACGTGATGAATGGAAATGGTTTATGAGGGGCACAGGAATGAAGTTTAGGGCAAATTATAAAGATGCTTATGATAGACCGATGCTTAATATTACTTTAGATTATTCTGATTTCTAATCATCTAAATTTCCCAACTAGGAAAAAATATTTTCCCAACTAGAAAAATATAATGGCAAAGATAACTAACGAACAGAAGCTGTATGTGCTGTTGTATGGTACGTATAATAAGAATGAACAAGAGAAGTCTATTTGGGGTATTATCAAGGACAGATATTCCAAGGATTCCTCTTGATTTGTTGATGTAGCCAAGAATTTGAATGCGGACAATTATGTGAACTATAGTTGTGGTATGGAAAGTGGAAGTCACTGGGCTGCTACTGATTTGGGCAGGAAACAGATACCTATCCTTTGGAATGGTAGTACGTTGAAGAAAGAACATGAGGAGGAAGTGAAGGCTCTAAAGAAGGAGTCTTCATTTAAGACTAAACACCCCTACATAGATTATGCAATTAAAGCTATTATTGCAGCAGTAGTCACGATACTTGTAGGACTAGTTTATAAGTTTGTCAGCTAGTAACGTTCCCAAGAAGAAAGACTCAACACCTATCCAAACAAGATAGAAGTAAAAGCCGTTTTTGTAATATTCTAATTCTCTGTCTTTATCCATAAGCCATAGAGTTTTAATGTTTATGAGGCAAAGTTACGCTTTTCTCCTGAAAATCAGATGCAAATTACATAGTTTAACTTTTAAATCTCTGCAAGGCTGGCTACCTTACAGAGATTTTTTTATTCCTTATCGAAGAACTTATCAATCAGTCCCATCGCTTCGTCCTTCTTCTTATCCACAATCTTAGCATATATCTCAGTTGTGGATATTCGGGAGTGACCGAGCAGCTTGCTGGTGGTGTATATGTCAGCTCCCAGCGTGAGCATCATGGTGGCGAAGGTGTGCCTAGCAGTATGGAAGGATATATTCTTCTTGATTCCTGCTGCCTTTGCCCATACCTTAATATGATAGTTGATGTTCGGCTGCTGGCATAGTTCGTAGAATACCAGTTCGTCTTCCGTCTTTTCAGGCAACCATTTCATCGCCTCGTTGGATAGCTGATAGCTTACTACTCGCTGAGTCTTCTCCATCGTCTTGGTCAGGCGGTAGGATGATGTTCCGTCAGGATTCTTCACCTCTTCAATATCGCTCCATTTCAGCTTCCTGATGTCCGAAATACGAAGACCTGAAAAGCATGAGAACATAAATGCTTGCTTGGTGTGCTGGCTGTAGCATTCCGTTGCAGCCAGTTTCTTCACCTCTTCAATGTCTAGGTATACTCGCTCGCTCTCAGGAGACCCGAACTTGTAGCTTGGGTCTATGAGCGATAGGGGGTTCATCTGAATGATGCCATCACGGACAGCCTGATTCAGAACCGTACCAAAGCAAGTAAGGTACACCTTCTTGGTTACTTCGCTAAACGGCTGTCCACCCCTCTTGGTGGCAGTCCTCAGATACTCTATCCACTTCATGCAAAACTTCTTGTCTATGTCGACCATCTTGATAGACTCGCCACAGAACTTGATGATATGCTTCTTCACATTCTCAATGGTCTTGCTGGATTCATCCGACCTACTTGCCTTCTGCTTGGCAACCTTCACGATGTCTAGCCATTCTACCAAGCGCATGTTCTTGTTACTGCTGAATACTCCTGCCTTTCGGTTCTTCAAGTCGAGAACCCTCTGAGCCTTGATGATATTCGCACTAGCCATCGTCTCAGCATTCTTCATCCTTGCCTTCGCTCTTTCTCTGCCAACCTCTGGGATGAGGTATAGTTTGAGAAATTCATAACTCCTCTTTCCGTCCATATAGATGTCCAGATAGATACTCTTGTTTCCGTTGGCAAGTTCCTTGAATCTGATAGTGACTGGCTCCTTGTCGATTGTTTTCTTCCTTCCCATAAGCCTACATTTATAAATCTGTTGCAAAGATAAGCAATTTTTTTGTTACTCGCAAATTTTCAGTAACAAAATAGTAACAAAACTACAACATATCTATTGTATACCTACCTGTCAGGTATTATGCTGATAATTGAATTTTCGCATAGATAAAGTGTTGGTAGCTAAGCAGGTAGGTATACAGATGATATACAAAAGGGGTACTTTCACAAGCACCCCTTTTCATATTATACAAAAACATTATGAAT
>ERZ1023853.5-NODE-5-length-65068-cov-10.040607_pt1 | contig 65068 bp, 89 predicted proteins | sample MGYA00380386_ERZ1023853 | MGnify/ENA primary metagenome ERZ1023853 (study PRJEB33179, sample SAMN07449009) | human gut metagenome | biome: Human-gut; feature: Human associated habitat; material: Faeces | host: Homo sapiens | place: India: Bhopal | collected...
ATATATAATATGGACAAAAGCAAAATTCATGGTTTTATGGACCAATTAAACTTGTTCTTTGTAGGATTAGTTATTGGTGGAATTGTTGGTGCCTGCTTTAGTGTAAATATCTATAAAGGTAAGAGCATTAAGGCAGAGAAAAAAGTAAAAGCGTATGAAGAGTATTATAAATGTACAGAGACGCTTTTAGACTCTCTCGACGGAACACATGATCTTGACCTCATGGATACAGACCTTGAGACAGATTATGGTGCTGATTATTTGGAAGCAAAATCTAAGGTTGATATGCTAGAAACTAAATGATGAAAGAAAGCATTGATGTTACAGGTGAGCCAGTATTAGATCCAATATTAGGATGTGGATTTATACTATTCACAATAGGTATAGTCGTAGTAATATCGATAATTGGATATCTATTGTTTAAAGTAGGTATAATACAACTAATATTAGGATATGGAATTTTAGCAATAGTATTTGGCATTATAATTATTGTATTATGTTTAAAAGCAAGAAATCATGAAATATGAACTCACAAACGACATCTGGTACTCGTAAGAGATACAAACCAGGACAATTAGTTACAATCAATCATCGTGTATTTAGAATTACAAAAAAATATTTGTGCATGAATGATTGTTTGTGTTGTTTTGATGGAAATTATGAAAAATATAATTTCTGTATGGATCTACCAATAGGTTTATCTATAAAACCAATTAAAAAGCATAAGGGTTGAGTTGCATCAACCCTAAGTGTTTAATGTAGCCGTAGGGAGTCCAAAGCCTCCAAAGGGAAACCGAATTACAGATGGAACACAAAACTCAAGTATAGGTGAGAAGTAGTCCTATACAAGTAAATAATGTTTAAATTATCAAAATTATGAACATTTTAGAGAAATTAATGGGTGAAGGATACCCAAAGCTTGGGTCAGAAATTTTTGCTGACGGTAACAAAACAATCGTAACAGTGTCTCGTACGCTGTCTCCAGATCACGTTGATTTGGATGCTCCTAGCTATGTGGAGACTAAGTTCAAGAAACACATTCCAATCTTGAAATCTATTGACGTTGAACTAGACGCTGTGAAAGAGGAACAGACCATCAAAGTGACAGTTGAAGTTGATGGCAAATTCAACAGCATCGATGACTTGAGGCACATTGCATTTATTGCAAGAGGAATTAGCGAAGTCGCAGAAGACAAACTCAGTGAGCCTAATGTAATTAAGGCCATTGGTCTGGATTGTAAACCATTCATTTGTACAGACAATGAACCAGAAGAAGTTGAGCATGAAGACGCATAACCAGGCAGTTAAGCCACAGTCAGCAAAAGGGAAACCTGATGCTGAATATCTTAACTACAAGGTTGTTGCAAAGGAGGGAGGATCTACAATGATCCTCTCTTCTGGGTTGAGTAAAGTCAACGCCAAGTCTCTTGAGAAGACTTTGAGTAGTTTTATCAACAATAAAAACTCAAATGTTCCAGGAGCCGGCAAGACAAGTGTCAAATTCATAACGATTCATTAATAGTCTTATGATTAGTATTATAATTAATGACAACAAAGAAGTTGACATAAAGGCAACGAAAGGTCTTGAAGAGACAGAACTTGCTGCAAATGCCGCAGTTGAAATCATGCGCAATATGGTAAGTTGGCACAAACCGGAAGATAACGGAAAGTACTACCTCGTATTAACATGGGTAGACCAGAATTGTAAACTAGGTGCAGTTAAAGAGATAAAAGAAAACTTAGATCTTTGGCTAAAAGATGCTAAACATTTTGTTGACTCTTATTTCTCTGGCAATAAGGATATATTGTTTACAGGCAATGAAGACGAAGTGACAAAAACTGCAAAAAAGTTCGACGATTCTAATTACGTAAAAGTTGGTGTATTAACACATTAAATTATGACAACAAATCTTTGTGAAAAACCAGACAATCATGGAGCTGGTTGGGTTATAGCAATAGTTATTATAACTACGCTTCTATTCGTTACCGCAAAGTGTCATGCACAGCAAAAAGCTGTGATTGATACTATGACGTGTAAGGTTGAATGTATTAAGCAAATAGTACAGAAACCGAGTGTTAACGGCAAAACCGTTAAGTATATGGCTGTATATGTTGATAAATCAGCAGGATTCTCAGAGATTATTCCAATCTCAAAGAGTGTTGTTGACTATATTGGCACATGCAAGCAATTCTCTATTGAGCCTACACTTGGTATTAGGTTAAGAAATGGTGTGATTACATCTATCGTTCGTTATAAAATTAAATTTGTACACAAATGAAGTTTAGTGAAGGAGATGTAGTACGCCGAGTATTGCCTGGTGGTATAATGGTAGGTGGATTAATGATTGTACTTACTGACGTCGGTGGCAAATGTACAGCTGTCAGAGATGTATCAACTGGGAAATACTATATATATAGGTCAAGAAGCTTGGAAAAAGAAGGAAAAACAACAAAGATTATGATTAGTGAAAGTGATATGGATAAAATCGACACAATGAAAGGTGTTGGTGCGTTCTATCATGTCATATCACCTGTATATGATAAGTTATATGCTAATCAATCAAAATTTGTATGTTTTATACTAGTCTCCAAGGATAAGACTATACATAGGGTATTTAAACTTGAAGAAGTATCTAGAGTGCTTCGAAAAGTAGATGAAATCCGTAAAGGGTATCAAATAATTCCAGTAAAGCAACCAATGTATAAGCTGCAGTTAATAGGAGAACTATGAGTAAAAAACTTAGTCCTGGCAGAATCTACAAAATAAATGGCATTATTGTTAGGGCTAAACGTCAATACGATTGCAATGGGTGTATCTTTAACAATCCTTTCTCTTGTCCAAAAGTAAACGATTCAAAGGATTTGAACGAAGAGTCACTATCATGCATTGAAGACGGAATAATTTTTATTAGTCCTTAATTATGGCAAAACGTAGAGCAAACGGACAAATGTCTGACGACGAATTAGAAGTTAGACGACATCATGCATCATTGCGTAGACTCAAAGCGCATTGCAGTGATGAAAACGTAGAGTTAAAAGATTATAAATCTGCAAATCCTGATGATATGTGTGTATTATCATTAAGTGATGTAGATTTGGGATCAAGGAAGAATTATTTAGCAACAGATAACGATTCGTGGTTTGTCAGCGAAGACAACTATGAAGAAGTATCACAAATAGCGTTATACCTATGAGAAAAGAATATGGAGAGCTATTAACATCAATAATGTTAATAATTATTTCAGCAGTCCCTACTTTTGACGTACTGTCAAACATAATGAATATAAATAACATAAGCGATTTTTCGCTGGTGGTAATAATTGTTATGTTGATAGTAATCTTGATCTCCAGTATCATATATTTTATATCATATTGGACAGAAAAATTTGGTTAAGTTGCATTTCAAGGGGGCAGTTTATACTGTCCCCGAGATTTATTAGGTTAGAGGCCTACATAACAGTTCAAGTCTGTATAAAATCACAATTGCGTAGAGAGGTATAAGTCGTTTTGAAGATGGGTGTCAAAATGCAGAAGTTGGAGGGTGGAGTCGAAAAAATACCTGGCTCACAAGTTATCTACGCAATCCGGACTTGTAGCTCAGCTGGTTAGAGCAACAGACTCATAATCTGGAGGTCCTAGGTTCAAACCCTAGCTGGTCCACAAAAGATGATTCCGTGAATCTTTAAAACCCGGATAGTTAACATTTGTCAAATCTCTAATAAATTATCAAAATGAAGAGATTATTCGAAAAGCTTAGCATGTGCTTAATCATGCTTATTGTAGCTGCTACAGTGTCATCATGTGACTATGTGAAGCAGACAAAGAGTGAAATCAGACACGATGATTCGCTCATGGTGTCAAAGATGATGCAGGATATTGATAATCCTACATTCACCGACTGTTCTGACGTTATAGAGTTTCAGAGATCGGAAGGTCAATGGAGACATCAGGACTCAGTGTTCTTCAGCATACCTGAAAAGGTTATGCGTGATGTGGTATCAGTCTTAGAAAAATCTGGGAAACCACTGACTAAGATGAGTATATCGAACGAGTTCGAGATGAACAAGCATGTGTATCTGAATCTTCCTGATAAACAGGATCAATACAGTGCAATCGCTCCACCTGATATCCCTAACACGGAAGTCGTTGACACTATTATCAACGGTAAGCATGTGCAGATCGTGCAGTCCTCCAGTACTAATATAACAACAAAGGAGGATTAGCTATGAAGCAGTATGTTACTATCTCTTACGAAGGCGTTAAGCTGAATTCAGTAGAAGTCTTATCTTTTATTGAAAAGCTGAAGTCTATTAGGCTTGGTATCGAAGATGTGCACGTATGCACAATGGATGAAACGGAAGTTAATTCCGTTATTATTCGTCACACTGAAAACAAGGATGCTACAGAATTATCTGTTGCAGAGTCTGCGTGCATCTATGTGAAAAAGAAGTTTGAAAAATTCTTCAACTCCAAGATGAAGCTGTTGCTCGCATTGTCAGAGGCTGTAAATGACGAGCCTAACAATGAAGCTCTTATGAATGCCATTAAGGTTATATCTAGTGGTGTAAATAAGAAGCTCCGCGATTCTTACGGTATTTCTACCGATGTTATTTGTGTATTCAAGATGGTTCAAAGTAACATGTAATATGAGCAGAACGCAACATAATACTAAGAAAGTGTATCGTCAGCGTCACGCGGCGGCCAAAGCAAAGGCATGTAAGCGTGACAAGTTTAAAAACAAGCTAAATCCTTTAGACTATGTGGAAGATTCCAGTGTATACGATCAAGGGCAAGACAAAGGGTAAGAGTACAAAAACATTGGTATTCGAATCCAAATACCCCAACGAGAGTCAAGCTAAAGAGGCTAGATTCGCGCTTATTCATTTGGCTAACTGCACTCACAAAGCTCCATGCGATATCACCATTAACAATGATGGTGCAGTATTCGTTAAGAATCCATCCTGGAGTGTGGGTGAAGTAACAATATGTTAATTAATTTTATTTACAAACATTTTAAACATTATCAAAATGGCAAAAGCAGAAACAAAAGGTGCTGCTAAAGAGCAGCAGAATGCGTCAGTAGACAACGTGGTAGAGAAGTTGGTTAAGGGCAACCTTGTAACCGACGTCGCAGACAAGGCGGCAGAAGAGATCCGCCAGGATGAGGAGAAGCGTAAGATCTCCCAGGTCAAAGAAATCGTTAAGTGTGCTGACTATCTCCGTATCAAGGAGCTTCTCAATGTCCGTAAGGACCGTGCGAAGGCAAAGATCACTCTTGATATTCTGAAGAAGCGTACAGATTTGCTGGCTCGTCTTCTGGGCAAGGACGAGAATGGTACCGTCGTTCCTGACGACCAGAAGATTACACCAAATCAGTTCCGTGACCTTTCGCAGAAGATCGATGAGGATCAGCGTAAGCAGATGAACGATCTGAACAACGAGTACGAAAAGCACGACCGTGAGTTGCGCACTAAGTACCCGAACAACTGGTATTATGCCAAGTATGATTTCGATCGCTTCTAATTCTTCTTCTAGTACAAGTATCTTCGTATCACGTACACAGATTCCCAGGTACTACAGGAGGCCCTAGTTTAGGCGAGGCAGTGAAAGAATCTCAGAATGAATTAACATTCTCATCAAGTATCTTCGTATCACGATGAGAGGAAGAGATGTGAACCCACACAATAAATTGGGACAGTAGATCAAACAATATGTTTTGTGCGTATCATTGTATCGGGGAGACTCGGGTAAAGAAGATATGTATTTACCAGAACCCTGCAAAATATATCAAAAATGCTGAATATAGCCCTCTAAGTATCTTCGTATCATGAGGATTCCTATATATTTATAGCCATGTTTTAATGCGTTCTGAGGCGTCGTAGGAGATAAGTGGAGTAATTAACCACGATGCTGCCGAAAGCGCCTTAGAACGACTCTGAAGTGGCTTAAATCGAATGTTCTGACTGATCATCGGAACATTTACAAGAATGTAGAGTGTGTATGAAATAATCTGTTTGGACAGGGGTTCGACTCCCCTCACGTCCACGACCTCCCGCAGGGGTGTTCAATCTGAACATCAACCCAGACATGTTGTAAAACTGTCTATGCTCTATGTGTTCTAGAACACGGATTCGTTAGCGAAAAACGTGGGCAACCTAGGCATGTTGTAAAACTGCCTACATGGGCGTGTTTGGTTTTGACAGACAGAGGAGATAAATACGTTAAGCACTATACTATAAATTAAACGACAATGTAAATAACATTGTAGACTATACTAACGTAGCGTAAGTTTAGTCTGGGTGTTTCCTACCAAAGTGGAGAGAAGAAAGAAGTTGGTACCGTCGTCTTTTTGGTTTGGGTCTGGGGTTCGATTCCCCAGCTTCTTCCTATTAGTTATGACAAAGGGATATAAAGCGATGATAAAGGACAGGTGTCCTCATGTCGTCAACCTCGCGTTTAAATGGTGTACAGAGTTTGGTAGATTATCTAATATAGGTAAGGAGCCACACGAAAGAATTAAGTATGCTGTAAAGACGCGATGGATAGACCGTGTATACCAAGAAAATGTAGCAATCTATAACACTGGAAGAGGAATACCTCGAACAGATGAAAAGAATGCATCATTAAGAAAAGCTCTTGGGATTCACGAGGGGTCGCAAAATTTTAATTTTGCAGACTCTATAAACCTGGATTGCATCAACAAAACATTTAACTCTGGAGAACGAGCATTTTGGATATGGGTTAATAGCTGGGTAGTATGGTTTCAAAAGAACTATAAGTACCTAGAAAACTATTATAACATATCATGTAAATGTGGTAATATGGCTTTATTTGATAACGCATTGTCAGAAAAAGCTAGTTTTCTAGACGAATATTTTGAAGATTTTTCTAGATTTATTAAGAAAACATTTAATTAAACAAAATAAAAAATGGAGTATTTCCCTAAAATGCTAATTTACAGAGCTAGTCTGTTGGGCTATAAAAGCGAAAGTATAGAAGATGTGATTAATTGGTTCCATAACCGCCTAAAAAAGGGCTTTACAGATGGAGCGCATGTATTCTGTGCTGGAGATAGCCTAGACGATGATTGTTTGTACGAATACTGTTGTAACGAACATTTGCGTAGAGTTGGTGACTGGATTACGAAAACGATAGTCCTAACAAATCCAATAAAATTCAAAACACTTACAACTCGTATGCGTATTGGTTCAGGACTACTTGAAAAGGTAGAAATGAAAACCGGAGGAAAGGATTTAAAAATAATTCTTTTCAACAATTTCGTCAATAACGTTTGGTCACTATATCGTCAAAAGATGGTGTATGACCTTCCGTTTTATCAGGAGTAGGGTGAGAGAGATCTCCCCTACCCCACAATATGGAGTATCAGCGTATCACTCAATCTGAGATTGAGACCATAAAAGAAGCTCAAAAGGGAAATGAGCTAGCGTTTAATAAATTGTTTAACCGTTACAAAGAGTTCGTTGACAACGTGCTCTTTTGTTACGTGAATGACATGGATGAAGCTAAAGATCTTACAAATGTTGTATTTCTTAAGGTTCACCAAAAACTCTCGACATTCACAGATTATTCGTCTTTTGGCGGATGGCTGAGAATTATAGCTAATCGAACAGCTATAGATTATCTACGAAAAGTAAAGGAGAAATCTATGGAATTAGGAGAAGATACAGGCCGACTACCTGTTGAATTAACTAATTCTTCAGAAGAAGAAGATCTTGTCAATCTTCTTGAGTACGAATCTCTTCTAAAGGAATTTGAAAAGCTCCCAAAGAAGACACAGAAGATTTTTAATTTATTTTATGTAGAAGATCTTACCGTTGATGAAATTAGCAAAGTGCTGAAAATTCCTACAGGCACTATAAAAGCTGCGTTAAGTCGCACTCGTAGGAAAATTAGAAATAACTTAAAAGTTTAACAAAAATGACTTCACTTTTATTATTGATTCTCTCGATTTTTGTAGCTCTTGGTTTCGCAAGATACAATAAGAGCAACAAGTTGTTCTGGATCATTCTCGTAAGTCTCTTGCTCGGTTTTACCGGTAAGAGTATGGTCAACTATGCCTTTGTTGACCATAAAAGTGAAGCCAGTACAGTTAAATCTTCTGCAAATCCCATGCTGGCACCGACGTGCTCATTTCAGGCTTTGGAACCCTCAGAGGGCGCTGGTACATGTGCTGAGACAAAACCAGCAGGTAAGGATACAATTGTAGCAGATACTGTTACTGTGCTTAACTTGGGTGAAGGCGAGCATACTAATGTGCTCACTAAACCTCCACGAGATTGGTTAAAAACGAACTTCATATTCGACACAAGTTGAATTTAAGTTAGTTGCCCAGAAAAAAGTATTAATTAATTTTAGTAAATAACATTTAAAAACATTATCAAAATGGCAAAAAAGAATGGAAAGGGCAATGTAAAAGTTGCTCAGAATAATAACAATGGTGGTAACGATGCAAACGCAGCTATTGAGGCTGCAGCTATGCTCACAACAACAGGTGGGTCAAGCATGGATCGTAATCATCAGGTAGATTTGTTGAAGATGGCTCACGATCGCTTCTTCTTGGATGAGAAAGCTGCTGAGCATACTGGCTTCCCACAGGGAGCCATCGATAAGATCAACCACATTAATGCTATCGGCATCGCTGTATGTGTATGCAACGAGGTCAAGTACGGAACAAGCGATTTCGCATGTGTAATCCGTAAGTCTGCTCTCCCAGAGCTCACTGAGGCTCTGAATGAGATTGGTGTAAAGTTTGATGACACAAAGCTTTTGCCTTCAAAAGATAATCCTGAAGCAGTTGAGGTTTCAGCTTCAGCTGTAGAGATATCAGAGGAGACTTCTAAGAAGCTCGAAGATGATGCTAAGGCTCGTGCTGCAACAGCAGGTAAAGTCTTTGATCCTACAAAGATCAAGGACGAAGAAGAGCTTAAAGAGGCTTTGTCTGGATTCTTGGCTATGAATCGTGATTCTAAGCTGATGGATAGCATCATGCAGTGTGTAAACTTCTACAAGTCATACTGCTCTATTAAGGCTAAGCGTGCTATCGATTCTGCCGAGAAGACGCTCAAGAACACCAAGGACAAGAAGTACAAGGAGAACGCTGAAAAAGCTCTTGCTTCTGCAAAGAATGACCTTGAGCGCATCAAAGACATGAACTTCCATGATACGTTTCGCAAGATTGTTGAGCTTACAGGTCGTGTCGGAACACTTACTTATGGAATTGGTGCTCACTTCTTCAACGTTACCGCTACGTCAGGATCTCCTGTATCTGCGTTCTGTGAGCTTCGCGACCATTCTACTGACAAGAACACCGGTGTATGCAAGTATACCGATGATCAGATTGCAGACGCTGTAAAGTGTCTCGTAATCATTGGTGCGGACGACGTTCGCTCAAAGGGTAAGATTTTGCTCGAGGCAGAGAACAAGTTACCAGAAAAGGAACGTGTTAAGGAGCATATTGATGCTGCTAACAAGAACATTGCATTCGCCGATAAGGCTACTGCAGCGGTTCTTGCGGCTCCAGGCGAGTTTGTTGAGAACTTGAAGAAGAACTTCTTGGATGGTAACAACTTCGCAAAGAAGACTGTTATCGCCATCAAGCGTGCATACTATCGTGACGTTACTCCAGAGATGATGGCTAAGGTTAAGTCTGACTCGATGCTTGATAATGCTACTCAGTATGCAGGTATCATCTCTAATCTGTTCCGCAATCCTTCTGATCCACTCGTAGGTTATGCCAAGGAGAATATCATCGACTTGGAGTTCAAGACCGATGAGGAGATTAAGGCTGAGGAAGAGGCTGTTGCCAAGGCTGCTAAGGAAGCAGCTGATAAAAAGGCAGCCGAGAATAAGAAAAAGGAAGCCAAGGGTAAGGCTAAGGCTAAGGCTCAGGTAAAAAAATAATACGGCCAATTAAGAAAACTGGTTCACAACTAGTTGGTCGCATTAAAAGAGCCTTTGACATCCAATGGCAAAGTGAACGCAAATAATTTAACTATCAAAGTATGAAAAAATTAGTGATCACGTTGTTAGGAGCAGCATTTCTTGCTATCGGCATGAATATTGCTGATCTTAAGAATGTTCCCCTTCCAACGACAGTGCAGACAGTAGCAGCATCTACTGTACAGCAACCAATGGACCATTTGTTTGGTCAGGTGAATTGTGCTAATCCTGATACAGTGCATGATACCGTTAGGGTAGAAAAGCCTGTACCTTGTAACCATAAACAGTTACCTGCGAAGGTAATTGTTAAACGCACCGTAATTAAGAAGACAGATACGTCGTATGTACCACTTCTGTATATTATGGAACCTGGAGAAAAGGTCGACTCCACTAATCACAACTCTACCATTCGTAAGGGAGAGCTCAATGATTATATTCAAATCGCCTCCAATGTGCATAAGTAAACACAAGAACCCTATGCACTATAATTGGGTAAGTACATATAGTAGATCCCATTAGTCTACGTACGAATATTAACTGGATCCGAGAATATGTTAACTCTGTCTTGCAGAGCAAGATCACTCAAAAGGTAGGATGAAATGTATCAAACATTGAAACAGTTTGATATAGGTAGGAGAAGCGTTGTATCAACTCCTATAGATTATACAGCTGGACTTGTGAGAACCGTCTGGAGACAAGCTGGATGAGGCTGTATAATCTAAAAACGCATAAGTCCCAAGAAAGGCATAATGAACCGTATCGTAATTATATGTGATAATACTAAGCATATACAAACGTTACACGAGACGAACTATATTGGTCCCCAGTAGGTGAACAGAATTGCATACATGGTATGGTGCATGGTGCTGGAAGAACCGAGGATATCCCAAACAATATAGAAGTATTATTAAGCCGTAGGTAGTGTTTCTAGTGTCCAAAGCTAGTATAAAGGCCGAAAAACTACATCAATACTGTGGGAGTAATACCACACAGAGTAAACTAAATGAGTTTGCTGACTATACCAAAACCTTACTGTTCGATTCAGTACAACTCCGTTGAAGGGGTGCCAGGGATGGGGTAGAAGTGTCTGATTGTGACCGCCAGGCTTTTCTTGTTTATGCGGTATATAAAAGTAAAACAAGCGCAAGGGTTGGGCAGCCCCTTAATCGAAGCTCTACGGGAGTATCGTACGCGGGTGAAGATCGCGGTGAAAATCTATTCCAGTTGTATTATTAGGATGTTAGGCAATCCGAACTTACAGCCAATTTCCATGAAAATTAAATCGTTCATGAGACTATGATCGATGACTCCGTTACAGTCAAAGAAAATTGATGGAGAGCTATCCTAGAATAAGAAATAGCAAAGCAGGTAGAAAGTTGATTCGAGATATATCCAGCCAGGATCGTTTGACCTCCACTTTCATCCAAAACGATTTAGACTAATAGTTTATTTGCACTATGACATACAATATTATATAGTCTCTACAGAGTAGTAAGCTGGTATATTATGTATGCGTATGTTGTATGCAAGAGATATAAACTATGAAAATCTAGAAAGTTTAAAAAATAACATGTTTAACAAAAATTGACGTCCCTTCATAGAGTGGATCTTACGTTGTAAGTAAGGGCTTGAGGTGAAGAAATCGAGTGCCAACCGATATGCCAACCATGCTAAAGTATACTGCGCAACAGTATATGTAAACATAAAGGTTCGAAGCAATACAGGAAATTGATGGGCAGCTTATATTCTATGTTGTAAAACGACTGTGTATATTATATGTGTATACTGTCTCTATACATGTATATTACGTTTATAAGTGGGTGATAAGATGAAATGTATGGGTTGAATTCCCAATATTCGTGCACTATAAATAGGAGGTAGTAATACCGGTACAGAAAAATTACAAATATCAGCAAAGATGTAAAAAGCCGTAAAGTCTGTGATGGGTTTGATCCTGAGACATTCCGATAACCAACCGCTGGGTACATGCCATAAGCCGAGTACCGCAGTAAGGAGCCATTCCGATAAGTTAGGCGCTTGTAAAACTTATTAGCTGAGGAAATCTGCGTTTAATCGACAACCTGTAGAAAGACTTGTAAGTATAGTAAGGGAAATACGACCGAGATTCTACATATTTTCGTGGGTTATAAGAATTCTAAGATTCTATGAGTGTTAGTTGCTCTGCAAAATTTCACCAACGAAGATTAGAATAGTTAAGTTAGAAAAAACGTGAACAAAATAGCAGAAAACAGTTCAGCATTTGATTATGCAAAGGAAGCATTCAAAGCTTTAGACGATGGGCCTGGATAAACCAGTAAATGTTAATTGCATCATATGTATGTAATTCCCGCTACAAGCCTATTGCCCTATTGTTGCAATAGGAAGAGTGTAGCTAAGTCTACGTAAAGCGTCTACAATAGTAGAACTTCCTTTAGGAAACTAAGTAAGCAAAGTAGTAACCGAGTATCTTCGTATCAGCGTTGCTTTATTCAATAAACAACGGCAAAGGTGTAGCCAAAATACACCATATTTTTCAATCATATCGTTAGTTAATCAATAACGATATCAAAAAGGATATGATTATGTCAGAAATTAATGTAAACATCGTGGAAACTACAATTAAATCAAATCGTACCCCACTGAGCATGCTCGGTGCGAAAATGTTTGGTCAGGACGTATTTACTCCTCAGACCCGTTTGTTCAACCCAGACCATGACAAGGTTTTGGAGCAGGCTAAGCAGAGCTCCAATGTAAACCTTGTACTCAATCGTTCGCCTCGTCGCTTCTCGATCGGCTATATCACGATTGAGTCTATGGTAGCAAAACAGAACGCAATCGGTGACGTCGTTTGCCGTCTCAATGAGGGCACCGACAACCAGATCGATATACCTCTCGGTGAGAACAGCACCAAGTTTGGTGAGACCACTGAAGAGGCTGTCCAGAAGGCTCTTAAGGACAAGAATTCTAAGGCTGTGTTCTCAGATCCTAAGGATTTGGGTGGCATTCTTAACGACCTCAACCGTGGTGAGATAGCTCGTCTTGACGCCATGATCGAGCAGTTGCAGAAGGCTAAGGCACAGTGTGTATCTGCCATCTCAGCAAATGAGAAGATCATTGCTGATTACGAGCGCCAGAAGGCAGAGTCAAAACCAGCTGATAAGATCGCGTAGGATTCATGGAGGCTGTTTTAACTGAGAAGAGTGTTAAGCTTATTGCTGTAATGCTCTCCGAACCGAAGATTAAGGCAGCCGTTTATGAAAAGTTGGATCATACAGAGAAATACAAAATCTATACCATTAACGATGATGGTAGTATTACTCTCGGTTCAACCAGATTCCATTTTTGGAACAAGATAATCGGCTGCGAGCAAACCTTACCATTTGAGAGTTTCGCTCTCAAGGTATGGGATGCACTAGTGAGTCTTTCCACAGGGCTTAACCAAAAAGCTATTATGGAAGGACTATCACAAGAAATTGTGATGAAAGGAGTTAAAGATAAAAACTTTAACTGGGTCGTAGAACGACTGTATGATGTTGCGACAAAAGTATGTCAGAATTCCAGTATCGCTGATGGCGTAGGAGCGGACCCTGCGGGGTCCCGGGTGTCAGGGCCAAGGCTTAACGCTCAGCAAGACTATCCTGATAAAATTGTTATCAATATCAACGGTCGTAAAGAAATTTTTCAGGTGAAAGACTGTATCGGTAAACCAATGATTGAGTTGGAGTACGGAATTGTAAACGCTAAACGAGTAATGCCATAAACAGAAACATTCCTGCGGGAATGGTGTACGAACTGTGCGCAGAAGAGTACACATTCATGTATGGTATTACCGTTATTGTTTATAACGAAATACAAAGACAATATTATTAGTTTATATTGAAAGGCATCCTTAAACGTTCTCTGCGGAGAATAGGTAATCCGCCCTGCGGGGCAGGATTGCCAATGGATGTCTTTTATTCTTTATTACAGTTATGTGTAATATAGGAACTAGGTAAATGGCTGATTCAAGTAAATTGTTTAATTTTAATCAAACTATATGAATAAGAAATCAATTAAATTGAACTCAGCAAACATTATTACAATTCGTAAGAACATTGATATCACTATCAACAAGTATTGGCGAATTATTCGAGCAGAGAACCTCATGTCTAAGAAGGCAATTGCAGCAAAGCAGGGTTCTGGCTTAGATCTCAAGAGTTTGTATAACCAGATTGCACAACTCAGTGAGAAGCGTATTATGATTAAGGGTATTTTGGTAGCTCTTAACACAGATGCAACTACATTCTCTTACGAGGATTTTAAGAAGACAAATAACTATAGTATTTTCGCAGCGTGCGAGGCAAAAGAGGCAATAGCACAACTTAAGATGATCAAGACACTTGATCCATCAACTAAGGCAAAAAAGGGATTGAAGGCTATGCCTAAGCGCGAGGTATTCTCCTCAGCTAAGATTGCTCAGCTTATTCACGAGCAACAACTACTAGCAAATAAGTTTGACGCTAATCTTGAGAAGTTTAACAATGAGACTTCTATTGAGATTAAGGATACTATTGCAGATAAGTTCGAGATGGATCTAACGGTTTAAATACTATAGGTTCGAGACAAATATAAGGGTCGCCGAAAGGAGTAAGATCGAGGCTTACACGAACCACAATAAGGAATCCCTTGCCTTAAAAATAACATTATTAACACATTAAATTATCAAAATTATGTCAAAGAAGAATAACAAGAAGAACCTCAAGAAGGTTCAGGCTAAGATAGGAACTACACCAGTTAAGGCTGAGGCAGCTAAGAAGGAAGAGTCTAATGCTGCTAACGAAACAATAAAGAACATTGAGAAACGCCGTGCTGCCGATGCAGAGAAGGCTAAGAAACATGCCGAACTTAAGGCGGCTAAGAAGAAGGCTAAGGCCGAGAAAGAGGAAGCTAAATACGCCGCTTCTAAGGCTCGCGCAGAGGCCCGTAAGGCGCGTAAAAAGAGCATCATGGATAAACTGATCGACTCCAAGAAGGAAAAGGCTTCAGAGCCTGTTAAAATCACTCTGGAGGACCGTTTGAAGAAGCAGGAAGAGCGTCGTAATGTCGCTATGGCTCGTCATATCGCATCAGTTACCCGTCGATGTAAGCGTATGCATCTCAACGATGCCGACACCAAGAAGGTGATAGACATCACAAAGAAACAGTGGGACAACGCTACTGTATACAATATTACAGTTGTATGTGATTCTATTCTGAAAAAGAAGAAGGAGCTTGAGAAGTTGGTAAAGGACTGCGGTATTAAGTCTGCATGCATCACTAACTCTACAGCATTCTTTAAGGATGTGCCAGCAAGCGCAGTAGTAAAGCTGCGTGATCTTGTAGGTAATGCTACATTCTATCAGTATCGCTCCGATAGTAAGTCTCCATTCGAGGAGGCTGGAATAGATATGTCAGGCAATCACAATAAGCACAAGAAGGGAGGTGATCCTCATACTATCGAGTGCTCAAAGAACGCTAGTGTTAACTTCTACAATCTCCGCAGAGCCAAGAAGAAGGCTAAGGAGGCTCTTGAGAAGAACACTTACAATTTCCGTCACGGCTCTAAGGCCGAAGGACGTAAGCTTCGTCGTGGGCTCAAAGTTGAGGCTAAAGCTGTAAACAAAAAGCCTACACAGGTTAAAGAAATCAGACAAAAATCATCTAAACAAGCAGCTTAATCATAGGAGACAACGTTATGAATACCCAGAATAATCAATATTTGGACGATTATGTTGAAAAATATCGTGACATCAAAGAGAAGTGGCTTAAGGACTTTAATAAGTCTCATGGGACTACTTCTAAGTTCTGTAAAGAACACAATATCCATGGTCTTTCCCGGAAGAAACCTTGGTTCATACTGCTCAAGCGTGATTCGATCAAAATTGAATCTTGCAGAAAGGTTACGAAGCTTAACCATACCGAGCTCATGGAAGGGTATGTTCAACACAAGTTGCAGAAATGGGAGCGAAAGCACCCGTGCCCGGTTAAGAAAGACGACTTGTTCTACGCGCAGCAGTTCCCAGTTTGGGAAGCAGAAAAGAATGCTGCAGAAGAACATATTAGAGACTTAGTTGTCGCTAAATATGACAAATTACAACTTGTTGGACGATTCCAGCATTCGGACGACAAGTTCTCTGAGCAGGAAGTTGCTCAGATAAAAGACAATGGCGAAACTGCTAAGTATGGAGGAGTAAACAATCTTCCAGAACACAGTAAAGTCATGAAGATGGCTCATAAGGAGACAAATAAGGTGAAGGCAAAACGCAGTAATCTTGTTTGTACAAACCTTAAAGACCATCGCAAGAAGACAGGACGCCTCTTGCTGCCAAACGCAAATAAAATGCGAATGGCTGCTTAGGACGTAACTTCTTCAAAATCGACCAGGACACCACTGGCCACCCTAGTGTGCTCCGAAAGGATATGACTGCGAGGTGCAAACCCTCACTAGGGAACTATGATAGTAAAGGAAAGACCAGTAGTTCTATATGACATAGAAGTTTTTCCAAACTGTTTTCATTGTACTTGTAAAGATTCAGAGAGTCATAAACTATATAAATTCGAGATATCCTGTCGTAAAAATCAACTAGAAGAACTAGTTGACTTCTTCTACACCAACAGAACTGATCATATAATGTGCGGCTACAACAATAAGCATTATGATGACATAATCATAAGTTACATTATACATTTCTGTAGTAGAATGAAGCGACTAGGATACTCGAGAATTTGTAGTTCTCTCTACTATCTTAGTAAAGAAATAATAAGTTCGGAAAAAACAGGAAATATTGATAAGATTAAAGTGTATAAGTATGCAAATTACTTCTATTCGTTTGATCTTATGATGATGCTCTATAGCGCCAAACAGCAGAAAAGCTTAAAAGAAATAGAAATACTCTTACATATGCCAAATGTACAAGAGTATGAAGGAAGCTTTGATCTGCAGATCCAGGAATGCGATATTGATGCTATGATAGAGTATAACGTGAACGACGTAGAAGCTACTGAGACTTTGCTTAACAAAGTAAAAGAAGATGTAGAACTACGTCTTGAAGTGGAAAAAGAATGGGGGTTTGATGCACTGTCGATGAGTGGTGTACGATTTGGAGAAGAAGTACTCTTGCGAAAGACTTTAGACATTACCAACACAACAAAAGACGAGCTAAAAACTCGTGCTCGAAAAGTCGGAAACATTCGTCTAGGTGACATTATACTCCCATTCATACAATATTCTAATCCAAAGTTGAAAGAGGTCTTATTGGATGTAAAGAATGCTACTTGCAACGCAAGTAAGTCTGATAAGAAACAAGAAAACTATGAGAAGAAGTTTGTTCTCTCAAATATTTGCTACTCTATAGGAGAAGGTGGTATACACACCATCAACGAACCTAGAGTCTACAAACCTACAGCTGAACAGTTTATAGGACACTCCGACGTTACGTCTATGTATCCTTCGCTAGCCATTATAAACCATTGGCTTCCAGTTCACTTAGGAGAAGATTTTTGGAATGTGTACAGCGCTCTATACAAGGAGCGCTTGGCTGCCAAACGTAATGGAGAGTTATTAAAGTCTAAGGCATTTAAACAGGCTCTTAATGCTCTTACAGGAAAGATGCAACAAGAAAGTAGCTGGGCTTATGATCCACTTAACGTATATAAGATACGTATAAATGGGCAACTTATACTACTTATGTTGGTGGACAGGCTTCTAGCATTGAATTGTAAGATTGTACAAGTCAATACAGATGGTGTCGTCTACATTGCCGACAAATCCGCCCGCTTCGCAATAGCCGATGCGATTAAGGAGGTTGAGCAATTAACCCAGTTAACATTCGAATCCGATGATTACGAGTCGTTTTATCAGTACGACGTGAACAATTACTTTGGTGTTCGCAAAGGATACTCCCAATCTGGAGATCCGAGACTGATAGAAAAGAAAGGCAGGTTTATCACAGAAATTGGTCTTAACAACAGCATGACACCAGTTGTTATCTCCAAAGCTGTGATAAACTATTTTTTGAACAATGAACCGATAGACAAGTTTATTAAGAAGGATAGAGATATCCGTGATTTCTTGATGTCACAAAGCGTAAACAAGGAATCAAAAGTTGAATATGGAGGAAAACAGATTCAACGTATTAATAGATACTACGCGTCAAGTAGTGGCTATTATCTTATACGAGTTAAGGACAAAATGTACGAAAGTCGTTCTGAAACAAAAATAACAGAATATGGAGTACGAATCCTTAATAAGATAGATGCCACACCAATAGATAAACGTCACCTGGATTACCAGTACTACATTAGCAAAGCAAAAAAGATAGCTAGTGAGTTTATTAATCGCCAGTTGACAATATTCGATGATTAATCGTTTATCAACGTATATAAGATGATTATTGAACTAAACACAAAACTCCTGGACATTCCAGGACTGAATTCAAATCAATTAATATTCTTAAGTTTGGTATTGGATAAGAATCAAAAAACTTATAATCAAGACGTCCGCAAAATTGTCAGCCTAGTTAGCGACGAAGAAATATCAAACTTAATTTCTCAGGGACTTATTACCTCGATCGAGAGAGGTAAGTCAATTACATATCATGCAACAGACACGCTCAATAATATAGTTCGCCCAAAAAAGGACTATTTCGATCTGTTCTATGAAATGTACCCAATATACGTTCTACGACCAGATGGCACCAAAAACTATCTGAGAGCCAACGTTAACAAATGTAGACATTTATTTAATGTTTATGTAGGTAAAAGCGAAGCTATGGCTCAGCATCTTATTCAGTGTCTTGACTTCGAAATGAAGAAAAAGACTAACGAGGGTAAACTAAGTTATATGAAGACGATGTGGAGATGGCTCGTAGACCATCAGTGGGAAGAATCTGAGGAAGAAATGCAAGACAACTCTAAAATTGAGGAATCGACTTATGGAACAGAACTTATCTAATCTTATAAGACCAATGTCAGTTGTAGCCCAAGAGGCGATAAACTACATATCTGGTCGTAGAGATCACTCTATAACATCTCTAAAGACTAGATGGGCTAAGTTTAATAAGCAGTGTATGGGAGGTATTGAACCTAATACCGTTTACACCATAGCTGGTATTTCAGGAAGTGGAAAGAGCTCATTCGCTAATGAGATCTCAACTGATATTATTGATTTGAATCCTGGTGAAGAAATAGTGATTCTGATTTTCTCGTTAGAGATGGTTGGATTTAGGCAAGTTGGAAGAACGCTTTCTAGTAAGCTTAGGAAAACGACTTCGACTTTGTATAGTTCGGAAACGGATCTGGATGACGATACCTTCAGAAAAGTCATCTCAGTATCTAATCAACTAAAGGAGTATCCTATATGGTTTGTAGATAATCCTACAACTCCCAAGGAAGCAGAAGATATTATTAAGTATTTCTATAATACATATATAAAGGGTACCGATAAGCACTTTGTGATAATGTATGACCATGCTCTATTGACGAAGCCTATAGGCAGCGTTATAGAAACCATGCAGGAACTCGAAAGAGTTTTCATAAGTGCCAAAAAGTATCCTATGACATCAGTGTTACAACTAGCACAGATGAATAGAAATATTGAATCACCAGAAAGAATAAACAATCCTTTGTCGCATTATCCTATGAGAAGCGACATTTCATCTGCTGATGCTTTATTTCAAGCTAGCGATTATGTTATAGTTATTCATAGGCCTGAAATTCTTGGAATACAAGAATACGGCCCGAGCCATTTACCTACTCAGAACAAGGTGTATCTACACATCTTGAAGAATCGAGACGCGGGAAAGCCCTGCATACTTGAATTCCAGAATGACTTAGCATATAACAACTTGATAGAAAGTTAAGCAATTAAAATTTAGGCTGAATTATGACAACATACGATATTAAGTTTACTGACAACAACATTAAGAACACTAACAATGGTAACATTTATTCTCAGATTCTCGATGATATTATTCTTTCTACTGTAAAGAAGAACAACTCTTATTTGTTTAACACAAAGAAGGAGGATGACAATCTGATTGATGCTATGTTCAACGAGTTGGATCATACTTATATCTACAAGCCTCTGAAGGGCGACACTTTGTTCGCAAAGGCTTGTGACATCCTTGCTAACTATGGCAAGAAGAAGAGTATTATGAAGGGTATTAAGCTCGGTAAGATTTACCGTCTTGAGAATGGTCTCCCTATCATTTTCTACAATGATGAGATTCAGATTGGTACCGACATTTATAGTTACTCTGATTTTAGTGATTACAACTTCATCTCTTCACTTAGTCCAGAGATTAAGAAGACAATCATTAGTATTAACATTAAGCTTTAATTAAAACTTTTAGTATCATTGTATCATGAGTTTAACATTACCTACTAGTAAAATTCCTGCAGTTTCTGAAAATCCTAGATATCTTATACTCTATGGTCTTCCAAAGGCTGGTAAGACATCTTGTCTTGCACAGCTGGATAATAACCTTATCATAGACCTTGAGGGGGGCTCTGTCTTCGTTGATGCGATGGCCATCCAGTGTCGTACGATCAATGATTTAGGAGAAGCAGCAAGTGCCATTCGTGCCAAGAATAAAGAAGTAGGTCATAATTTCTATAAGCACATCACTATTGACAATGCTACAAGACTTGAGGATATTTGTATGAGCTATGCTTGTACACTATATCGCCAAACTCCAATGGGTAAGAAATGGGACGGTACAGACGTAACAACCTTACCTAACGGTGCGGGCTATAAGTATCTTAGAGATGCAGTAAAGAAAGTAGTTGATATGTTCCGAGATTTGTGTGACGAATTTATTCTTGTAGGTCACGTTAAAGACACTGTAACTGAAAAGGACGGTGTTGAAGTTTCTGCAAAAGAACTAGACTTAGTTGGTAAACTGAGTAAAATCGTGTGTGGATTAGCCGATGCGGTTGGTTATGTATACCGCAAAGGAAATGAAACACATATATCCTTTAAAGGTGGTACATCTGATACCATCATGGAAGCTCGTGCAAGACACATAGCTGGAAAGGATATCGTTATTGCAGAAGGTAATGAAGATGGGACACTTACAACACATTGGGATAGAATATTTAAGTAAATTGATATATCGGTTTATTCGATCAACAGCATATTATGCTGAGAACAAACTGGATATGTTAGCATTACGTATATTAAAATAATAGAGATTATGTTTAGTACAAAGACAGCCGCAATTAACAACGAAGAATTTAGTAATAGTAGTTATATGCCAGTAGGCATCAATCAGAACATCACTCTTAAAGAGGTAAACTGTAACAAGTCTCCTCAGGGTCTCGATTTCCTTGAGATCGTATTTGAGAATGAGGATGGTCAGACAGCTACTATGACAGAGTGGAAAAATACAAAAGGAATGTATATTAAGACAGACGAAGACTTGCAGAAGCGTGATAACGCTCAGTTTGGACGAGTTTGTCAGATTCTTGATTGTTTCTATCCACAGAGACCAGATGCAGAGCTTTCTACATTTAAGGAGATGATTGACTGGACAAAGCAGATGCTTGATCCTATGATCGCTACCAAGAAGAAGCTCCGTTTGAAGGTTATCTATGACAAGAAGGGCTATACTCAAGTAAGTAAGCTCGGAATCTTCGTTGAAGACATGTCTAATACAGATTCGCAGATTAAGCTCTTTAAGAATGATCTTATGGAGCGACCAGTTGTTGCCGATAAGGAGAACAACGATCCGCTTAACGTGCCACCAACCGTTACTCCGGAAACTGCGGATGCAGCAGGCGCATCTGATCTTCCCTTTTAAGGGGTTTACGCCTGAAGAAATAGAAATACTGCTTGATTGTATGAAATCAGGTAAATGGTTCTTGTACCGTTTACATAGCAGGAGTGTCAAACTATACAGCAAGTGGTTATACCCAGGGAGGTAATACTGCCATGAAAGGGTATTGGTGGAGCTAGGTAATTCAGTTACCATTTGGAGGTGAAATGCCTCCAATAAGGCTCGCAGGGTGTCGTGAGACACAAGCATGGACGAATGCGAAAACTATTCAAATCGACGTTTTGATCATTTTTCTTGTTTGTTATATAGACAATAGTCCAGTAGGGTTCGAATCCCTACAGAGCCACACATTTCTGATGATAAGAAGAGTTACAGCTTGTGAAAGCAATAGCTCTGTCCGCCTGTGAAGGCCGATATTATCTATGATGCACAGCTTACCTGGCATCAGATTTCATACGCGTGTACGCTACGTAAGTGCGGGTTTGAATAACCTAAAGTCCGAGCTTAGCATCTCCGTAAACTGCTATGCGTCCGTCAACGTAGACCTGAGCATGTCATTAAACTGCTCATTTTATTACCCCGGTGCATTCTAGATATGGCGTATAACTACGTGCTCTGTACGGAAATTATAAAGGTTCGATTCCTTGCCGGGGGCTAACTTATAAGTTATGTATAGTACTAGAACAGCAATCACTATGTCCTTGAGGGACATCTTGGACAAAGTGAATGATTTAGACATCTATACGTATTGTTTAGGACAATTTAAAGTTGGAAAACTCATGAATAGTCCTATAAGGTCTGGAGATAAGAATCCTTCATTTGGAATATTTCATTCCAAAACAGGAGGGTTGTTATGGAAAGACCTTGGAACAGGAGAGTGTGGAAACTCTTTAAAGTTCCTAAAAGAATACAAAGGTATAACGACTAGAGAAGAGCTTGAACGAGAATTATTGAGAATCGTACGCAGAATAAATCCTAATACAATCGTAAGGACAAATACGTACGATAAGCCGAAAGGAGATACCGATATCGGAATAGTTCGACAGCCGTTTACTAATGTAGACAAACAATACTGGAAACAGTTTGGAATACATATTGATACCCTAAAAAAGTTCAATGTATTCAGCATTAAATACTTTCTTTGTAATAGTATCGTCCGAAGTATCTACAAAGAAAATAGTCCTATGTATGCATATAAAGTGTATGATAAGTTTAAGATTTATCGTCCGCTTGCTTCCAAGTTTACTAAATGGCGTACCAATCTGACGAATCGGCACGTACAGGGATTATCCGAATTGCCTAAGGAAGGAGGCGACCTACTCATAATAACAAAATCACTGAAAGATGTGATGTGTTGCTACGAGATGGGTTTTAATGCAATAGCTGCTGCTAGTGAGACAGTGTTTATACCTGAAGATATACTCAGGTCTCTACGCTCCAAATGGAAACATATAGTTATACTGTATGATAGAGATCAAACCGGTATGCTTAAGGCTAGACAATATAGTAAGCAATACAAAATAGATGCTTTTTTCATTAATAAAAAATTTAAAGCCAAAGATCTATCAGATGCTGTTCGTGACAACGGATTTAGCACCATGAAAGACTGGTTAACAAAAACGTTACAGAAATATGATTGATGTAGTAATAGGATGCCTATTAGGTGTGCTGGGAGGTGCAGTAATGTCTCCTCTATTGCATAAATGGCTTACAAAGAAGCTGACTAAGAAAATTCATCTTGACAAAGGTGGATTTATGCGTATTTATCTTCCAAACAAATTGCAGATGATTATCTGGGATAGTTATAGTGAAGATGGATGTATATGCGCATGTGTCCATCATGGAGGTGAACAAAAAGTAACTGATGGCGAAATTGTCTATTTTAATAAAACTTCTGTATCCAAGATAAGGGGAAAGAATTTTTATTATGATAGGCAAGAAATCTAAAGGTAGAGTACGGAATGCGACAAAAGTCGATAAGTATGGTCTCCATTTTAGGAGTAAACTCGAATGCTATACTTATGAAGCTTTTATGAAAGCTGGAATACCAGTTAAATATGAGCCAAAGCATTTCGTATTACTGGACAAATTCGAGTATTTAGGAGAAAAAATAAGACCTTTAACATATCTACCTGACTTCATAGGAAATGGGTTTGTAGTAGAATGTAAAGGCCTTATGGGAGATTCATTCCCTCTTAGATGGAAATTGTTTAAGCATTATCTTAAGCGACATCGAAGTAAAATGAAATGTTATCTCGTACGTAACCACAAATAGGTAGACGAGATGATAGAAGAGATAAAAACCAATATTTGAGTATTATAATATCAGTAAATATGGAAAAGAAATTTTTGAAAGTAGGTAAGAGCGTAAACTTTAAGTTTAACACAGAAGGTCTTGAGTGTGATTTGACTCCAGGAATGGTTTACAGTATTGATGTAGATCGTTATACTGACGCAATTTCACTCGAAGAGACTAGCGGCTTATCTTTACCTTCTAAGGTATATTGTACACAGCGTGACGAACGCTTTATAGATAAGGTTATTAATAGCTATAATCTGTCTGAAAGCGGATTTACTGGTGTGATGCTTGCAGGATTAAAGGGTTCTGGAAAGACTGTAATGGCTAAGGTAATTGCCAATAAGAGCGGCCTTCCAATTATAAATATAGACAAAAACATACGTCCATATATCCTTAGAAATCTTGTAGAAAAGCTTGGTGACACAAGCGTTTGTTTCTTGTTCGACGAACTTGATAAAGTTCTTGCGGATTATGACGATTCTGTATTGTTGCAGGTATTGGATGGCTCTGATACTAAGGGTAAACATATGATTTTGTTTACATGCAATGATGACAATGAAATATCAGAATATTTGATAGATCGTTGTTCTCGTATCCGTTATTGGCGTGAGTTTGACGAAATGTCTCCATCTCTTATAATGGAGGTATTGAACGACAAGCTTAATGACAAGAAAGAAGTCAAGTCTTTAACAGACTTTATTAAGGATAACTTCGAGGTATGTAGTTTTGATAACATTGCTTCTTTTGTAAAAGAGGCTAATGATTATCCTACTACGACATTCGAAGAGTTGTTTGAGGATATGAACCTTTCTTCAAAAGGTACCATAAAACCTCATTCTCGTTCTTGTAAAGCCAATTGTCTGAAGAATGTTAAGAAGAAAGCAGCTTCAGATGACGTTTGTTGTGATTGTTGTTGTGCAGGATGCTAATGATTACACCAGAGTACAAAATACCGGAATACGACATTCCATACTACGAAGATAATACACGCATTAGTAATAGTGCGATAGGCTGGTTCTTGAACAAAGGGCCAGCCTATTTTCGTAATATGCTGGATGGTAAAGAGAAAGGCTTAGATTTGCCACAGTTACGTAAAGGAACCATGATACATGAATTCCTGCTTCAGCCAGATAAATTCTGGGATGATTACGTTCTGTTCGATGGCGATAAGCCTAAAAGTGCGCAAGCACAAAAGTTCTGTGAAAACTTAATAAATACCGTTGAAATAGAGCTAAATAAACAGCTCTCAGAGGCTTATCGCAAGTCTTATAGTATAGTTGGAAAGAGTGAAGATAAAATCCTCTCAGAAGCGCTTAAAATAAGCGTAGAGTATAAGGATTATATCGAAGCTATTAAGTCTAAGAAAATACTTATATCTCAGTATGACTTAGACCAGCTTATGAAGATTCAGCATAATGTTGGAGAACATAAGTTAGCAAGACAACTAATACGAAGAGCTGGTGATCATGGCAATATACATGTATACCATGAGTTCCAGATAAACTGGGATTATTGGATTACAGACGAATTGAATCATGGAGCATATGTCTCTATCGCATGTAAATCATTACTTGATAGTTGTACATTTAACTTTGACACAAGAACGTGTACAATTATGGATATCAAAACTACAGCTAAGTTATGGCATTTTGAAGACAGTATGAAAGAATTTGATTACTGTAGGCAATTGTGTTTTTATCAAGATGCAGTATATTGGTATTTTGAAAACGTGTTAGAAATGACTGATGAATTTGATAAATGGAGATTTGAGTTTTATATTATTGCTATTGATACAACAGGCAGTAATGAAATAAGAGTTTTCGGATTAGATTCAATTCAGATTAATTCTAGGGAAATAGCAATACATGATTTCATGAAAGTGTATTTATGGCATTTGGGAACAGGTAATTGGGACCATAGCTATGAATATTATAATGGAGACGGTAGTGAAAACTTAAACCTATGACAGATTTCGATAAAGTAGTAATACCACTACTTGATGAAGATATACTGCCATCAGATATTGATGAGCAGTTCGTTGGATGTTTTACAGAAGATCTGGATCATCCAACAGATATGCCTATAATTTATATGTTATTCAAGTGTGATAAAGTTACGCAAAATTCTATTAACCGTATCAATCGTATTGAAAAGTGTAAAAACTTACATACGACTAGATACAAGATGATTGATAGTACAAATTGTGTAGCTTATGGATTTGTTCTAACGGGAAAACGGAAAAGTCTTATTACGGGTAACTGTGATTTAGACTTGAAAGATTGCTTGAAAATAGCATCTTTTTGGGGCTATAATGATAACATCATAAACGTGATTAATCATATGCCCTGTGTATTAATGGTGAATAAAGAAATGCCGTTGGAAGATTTCCAATATACAATTGATGATATATTTACAGGTAAAACAAAAGGGGAAGGATTGCAATTGAGCAGTCCCTCCCCTTATTTTTTTCAAAAGAGTCGTCGATAATTCGATGAATTTCAGATAGAGTCATTATGGCTGAAAACTTCCACCAGCATCAAATGATCCGCCTCCAAAATCCTCTCCGGCGTCAAACGATCCTTCTCCAAAAGAATCATCGTTGTTATAGTCGTCAGGCATTACAGGTTCGCTAGAAGAGCTTCCTGTAGAATCGTTTCCGAACAAATGCAAATACCAGTATTTGTTTCTGTAATAGTTCTGCTTAGCTCTCAATGTGTTATAGTTAGCATCTTCGTACAAATTGCTAAATGGAACCATCTTCATTGCGTCTCTAAACCATCTGCTAGACCCTTTATACGCGCCAGACTTTACAGTGTCCGTAGGATTATGACCAGTAAGACCAAGAGCGTCGAGCATATATGTAAATCCTGTACCAAAATCGTTCCATACAGACTACAGTGTTGTAATAGATCCTACGAAGTCAGCAACAGTTGTTGGGTCAAGGTTTGTTCCTCTAGCCTCTGCAAGACGGAGTGATATCAAATACAGGTATTGTATCCACCACGACTTATCCTCGTCAGCTTTCATCTTTAAGAATATAGAAGCCAACGTAGCGGCTGCACAGATAGTAATGTCAGCAGAGACTGCTTTAACGCCTTCGATTTCAAGCTATGTTATACCTTTTAGCTTTTCTCTCTTTTCGTTATATTCCTATTTCTTTGCTTGATCGCTAGACAAAAGTGAACGTAATCCATAAACCCAATTGGTTATATATCTCCTAACCAAATTAGCTATAGATGTATAATGTCCTCTTTCTATTTCTCCGGTTTCATAGTTATAATATCCGTAACTCTAAGCTTCTTCTGTTGTCTTAGGATTCTTTACTGGAATTCCGTTTTCATCTAGCTCCTTTACGATATAATCGTTTGCATTCTACATTCTTTCATATATATTGCCTACGATAAAGTTACGCATCATAAACATCATTGCAGTATACAGATTCTGTCTAGCCTTAGATACTTCTGTTGCTGGCATAACGCCATTATAAAAAGCAGTTCTTTGAGCAATTTTATTCTTTACATTCTTGGCTATCTTGTTATTCAAATATTTTGCAAACGCCTTATTTACGGTAGGTAAGTAATCTCCTGGCTGCCAATCGTATGCATCATACAACGTTGTGTGTAAATTGGAGTATATTGCCTTAGCTTGTTTTTTAGTATGCCCTGCATCAGTAAGCGCTTTAATAAGTTGGTTTCGTGTATAGAATCCTGCACTAACTCCAGATATTCCGTACTCAGCAATATCTTCATCTTTAAGTAATCTTGTATGATGGTAGAATGACATCATTACTATAGAGTTATTCATATAGTCACCGAGTGTATAACCGCCCATCATAAGATATTTAAGGCAAAATCTTCTGAACCAACCCTTATGTAGGCCTTCAAATATTTCTGAGTTATTCTTACTTATTTGATTCATCTACATCAGAGCCCCTTCTTTGGTTGTTGGCTAAGCTTTTCCTAATCCTCTAAAATTATTCATAATAGTTTTAGGACTTAGTAATTTAATTATAGCCCAGCCAAAATCTTTCATTGTAAGATATTTTCCTACAAGAGAATCCTTAAATATCTGTAAGTTTGCATCTAATGCACCGACTGTCATAGAAGCCGTGTTAAGACCAAGCATATGGATAGAACCGTATCTTTTTGCCCTAGATATCAAAGCTCTTGCAGTGTCGCTCTTCTCATTATTTTTAGTAAGACCAGATACTACATTCTTACCATAGAACTATGTTTCAAGGAGTGTATTTATTGCCTCTTCACTTCTCTGGCTACTATACTTATCCATCTTCCTGAAATGCTTGTAAACATTTCCTGATCTAGAGCTTTTATACTTGTCTTCTCTATATTCTGGATTAAGCTGTTTTTGTATAGCAAGAATTTCAGGTAACAATTCCATTTTACCTTCATAATTCTTAGCCATATCTACAAACTGTATAACATTGCTACAGATAGATGAACTTATGTATTCTGGATGATCTAATCGCTTGACAAATCTAATAGGAACAGTACTTTCATCTTCTCCGCTAGGAGTAACTCTTTGCTTCTATCCTTTTACTTCAACATCTGTATCACTAGGCATTATACTTACCATAGCTTTTCCAATATATCCAAATGTATCTTTGGCTGAATTAGGACCTTTAAATACTCTTGATAAGAGCATGGCTGTAGTACCTTCTATCTAAGGGAGTGCATTATTATAACCAGATTTAATAGCTGGTATTTTCTCATACATCTACTTCATTGTGCTAGTAAGCATGTCATAAAGCGCTCTGATATCTGAGTTCCAATTTATCTCCTAGTCAAAGTATTTGTCCTTATATTTATCTGTGAGCTAATATCCTGGTTCTTTTCTCTAAAAGTCGTATCTATCATCATATATTGGATCATATATATATGACGAATTACTTCTCTTAGAGAATCTTCCTATAGGCTTTAATATAATTGATGGGTACGTCTATCCGTTATGGATGAATGTTCTACTTTTTGGTGTTATTTCATAGAAGCAATCAAGTGGCTTAAGTCCCCTTTTTGTATTTTTAAAGAAGAATCTATTGTCAATAAGATATCTTAAATCTGCATCAGAGAATGTAGTAATATCCTACCCAAAGAACTAATTAAGTTCTCCATTTTTAGCCCTATCAAGATATTTATCTCTAAAGAAGTCAAGTTTAGTTTTATTCAAACCTGGTTGCATAGCAAGCTTGTAATTAAAAAATTCTCTAAAACGGCTATATGGATTATTTCCGGTGCTAACATTAGAATCTAATATATCTTGTTCTATTTGCTGCATATTTGCGAAAAACGCCTCTGAGTCGTATGGCAATCTCGAAAAGTCTTTAGATATACTTCTATTATCTTTTGTTAATGTAAGAAGTCCGCTTTGCAAATATTTCAATACAGAATAATCGCCAGATTTTTTGCTCATTAACGCCTCTTCGAAAAGTAATGGATTTATAGCAACGGTAGAATTAAGCCTTATAAACTAGTCTCTCTTTACTGGATCTGTAATAGCATTAAGCTCTTGTACAAAAGCAGTATTATCCTAATCGTAATCAGTCTAATCAGAAACCCATTGATTAAAAGACCTTAATTCTATAGCCATTCTATATTTATCATCCTCCTTCCTTTCTCCATTAGGATAGAATGGATTAGATAACTACTCAGCTTCCTCTTTTGCCAGTAAATAAGCGTTCTGCTATTCTGGAATCAAGTCTTCATAATGTACTGTTCCATCTTTTCTTGTAGCCTATTTGGCGTAATATCTAAGATCCTCGTCTATTCTTTGTTTTTCTCTTATAGTATCTGGAGACAAGCCGTGACCATCAGGATTAGCTGGTATAGGATCATTCTTTGTCTTAGGCTAATACACAGGAATAGAACGCATTTCTTGATAATACTTCCTAGTATACTATTTTATTCTTCTACCATCATCGAAAGCATCCATCTCATCAAGATAATCATAATATTTCGGTCTCTACCAACCAGATGAAGTATACTTCCATCTTTCCTAATATACGCTACAACCCGTCTTCTTATCTATAAGTTCTCCGGTATCTTCGTCCTATTCGTAGCCGTATTTTTCCATTAAGCGCTCCTGCTCTTTGCGCCTATCCTGTTCGTACTATCCTTGGTTGTACTCAGTTCTAAAGTTACCTGTAGCTTTACCATCTCTGTCAAATTCCATTAAAATCATTTCTGGATTACCAGGAACAAGCTTACTCATAGCCTTCCAAGCATTACGCCTAAGCGCATCTATTTGATGTCCAATATTGTTTACAAATACCTATCTATCATAATCGATATCGTTAACCTTATTGTACAATATTCTAAGTATAGGAGAACTAGATCTTCCATACATTCCTGCCCACATCTCAAGCCAGTTTATATCTCCATACATAGCTTGTCTTAGAAGCCAGTCTTCAGCAACAATCTTAGCATTCTCTATATTACCAAGACCCATGTTATCATCTATGTATTGATCTACAATACCGGTTGTAAGCGCATGTAGTGCATTTCTATATAGTACAGAAATGTCCTGCATAGACGCATTTATTTGATCTATATGAGTCTTTAATATAGCGGGGAAGTTACCAAACACCTTAGCTGAGTTTATTTGATTCAGTACCTCTTTAAAGAAGCCTATAGAGTTCTTATCTATATCTATGAGCTATTGTGCTGTAATGCCTTTAAAGTTATTCTTTCTTGCGTTCTCTAAGAACTTGTATATAGAACCATCTGTTATATTTCCGTTTTGGTCCATATAACCAATTCTGTCTACAACATAGTTTACAAATGTACAGATAGCGTCATCATCAGATTGTCTCTACATTTTCTGCATAGTCTAGAATAGCTTGTCCTATATCTTTATCTATGATGGCGTTTTCGAAACAATGTGATCGTATGTATCAAATAGATCCTACAGTCTCTGTATAGCCTCGTCTTTACTAAGTGTGTTATCCGCCATAAGCTAGAACTTAGCTTTGTTTTCAAGTCTTACCTTGTTAAATTCTGCTGACACCTTAACCTGGTTAATATCTATGTTAAGCAAGAATGACTATGCCAGATACTCGTGCAGCATCTCTTTATTAGAGTCGTCTATAACTAAGTCTTTGAACACATCTCTAACCTACGTATTAAACTACTCCCATACATCAGCAGCCTTTGTACGCTCGGCAATATCATTAGCTTTGCCAACAAGTATATCTACAAGCTTTTCCTCTGCTTCTGTTATATTTTTTATCTTGTACTGACTCATAATATCAGATAGAGCCTTTTGTACCATCTGTGAGTTCTAAAACATATCAAGATAATGATGACAAATCTCATGAGACTCAGTGTTAAGCTTTGCGGAACTTCTTCCGAATGCTACTTTAATCACATTGCCTATAGCGCTAAGCTTGTTAGATATGTACTAGCCAGAAGCTTTTGCAATATCTTTTAATGATGTACTGCGTATGTAGTCCACGAACTGTATCTGTAAATCTTTAGAAGACAAAAGTACATTGCCTTCCTTATCTACAGACTTTGTAAGACCAAATGATTTTTCCAATCTATCTGCTAGAGTAGTATGTAAACGTTCATATTCTGCCTAATTCCAGGCCTCTGTAGCCTCTCTAAGGGTCTTACCTTCCTACTACTAAGCAAGGATAAAATTATCCTTTCTAGAGCCGTAATTTTGAGCCATAGAGCTAAATGATTTAGCGTCAAACTATAATGCGCCATTATAGTTATCTAAGTCATCTATTGTAGGCTCTACTCTATCCTGTGTCCAGTCATAATGATCTTCTATGAACTTTGACGTAAATATAGTAGCCTTCTCCAATATGGCTTTTTCTCTACTACCTCCATTACGCTGTAATAAATCCTTATACAGTGCGGAGTCTTTACCATTTAAATCCTTATCTAAAGGATATCCGTTGTTCTATGATAAGGCATAATAGGCAGCCTCTCGGCTACCTAAAATACCCTCATATTCATTTAACAACGCTTCGTTTTCTTTATTTCTTAACAAACACGTCATAATAATTATTTATTACAGTCGTCCTATCTTCTCTTTCCGAGTTCTTTAAGATCGTCTTTTATTTCTTGCTCATTCTTTACCTTATAGTCGTTTTTAGAGAATGTCTTCTAGTATACAGCCTTTATAGCATTAGCAGCCTTCAAAGCTTTATCGTATCCTACATAACCTTCTCTATCAACCCACTATCCGTTTTTATTAACTTTATAGTTCTATATATTTCTGGTACCAACTCCAGCAAAAGACTTTGTTAATACAGGTGTGTCTTCTACTTCAAATCTACCTGTAGATTGATTATACTAATACCAGCTTTCTGTGTTCAAGTCATATACATGTACAGGTTTGCCCTATTTAATACCAACTTGTACAGCCATATTTGTACCACCCTATACAGCTTTCTGCGAGCTAGTTATATTAGCTATAGCGAATACGCCGTCAGACTTATCTACCTAATAGAAATCCCTTGCAAGCAATTCTCCGCCAATATCATAAGGAAGGTCCCTTCCTGTAAGCTATTTAATCTGTTCTCTTGCATAGTTAGATTGTTCGTGAGTAATTGAGAAAGGTTTAACATTTCTATCCCTAAGAGTTTTAGACAATCTCTAATTATCGGCAGGTCTAAAATGATTTATCTTTGTTAAACCAAACTATCTACCAATAACATCCCAATATGTATCACCACCATAAGCTCCACCAGAGTTCATTGTGTAATCCTATGGATTATTATTCTGCTTATTCTATAAAGTACTCTAGCTTTTTGTTAATTTTGTAAATATAGGAATTTTTATATCTTCTCCGGCCTTTGTTTTAGCTGATCTTTCTCCAGTCTTCGTAAAACCAAGATCTACAAATCTATTTAATCCATGTATTCCGCCCTTAGTAAGCTCTCCCCATGTTGATAGATTTGCTCCATCTGGAATTACATCAGAAACAGCCTAGAAGAGAATAGCTTTTTCTTCTTGAGTAAAAGCATTAGGATTTTTACTATCAGTAGGCTTAAAGTGTACAGAATAGTTATTATCTTCTAAGTCTTTAACAACCTCAAAATAACCTTTATTTTCCTTTCCTTTAAGATATATTCTTCTAGTCTTATTCTATTTACTACTATCAGATTTCCATGGTTTAACAACATCTTCTACAACTACGTTGTCTGAGTGTGTATTCTAGAAAGAATCAGAGTAGTCGTTTGGATTAGCCCTAGTAAATGCATTATCCTTCAACGTGCCATCTTCATTATAGTAGTTAAGCATCTTATCACTATTATGATGTGCGTAACAATACATACAACTAGATGCGCAATTACTATTATACCTAAGCACATCAACCTTTCCTCCATAACATGTACAAAGCTATCTCTGTCTATTATTTGCTTCGGCCTTATCTTCTATATGGGTTCCAAGAATATTATTTATCTGCTGTACTGACAAACATCCTTGTTTACTTATACCCGGTATAACACCAGGTTCTGCACACGTAGATAATTTAGCTCCATATTTATTTGCTATCTTAAGCATCTCTTCGGATATTCTTTTAACCTTTTCTGGGCTTGCATTAGGTTTAAATTCTCCATTAGCAAGTTTTTCGTACCCGTTCTTTTCGTAGTCGTATCCGAGATTCTTCATAAAGATGGATGTTGTACGGTAATAATCCATTACAGAGAATTTAACGTTCTTTATGCCAAGTTCAGATGCTCTTTTAATAAGCTATTCTACATCTTTAATCTATGTTACACCAGGAACTATTGGATCGATTCTAAGTGTAACCATTTTTGGATCAAGACCTTGTTTAATAAACTTACCAACACGTTCAATCATATCCTACCATTTCATTACACCAGGCTCCCACTTTGTGCCGCCGAGAGTAGTTATACTAAAATGTATAATCTTAGGCTTTTGTATACTAAGTATTCTTCTCATTGGAAGTCCATCGTGCTTTGTAATAATATACATCGCATCCATATCGTTAGCTGTAAGAGTATTACCACGATAATCTTGTACTGTTGTTTTCCCACTAAAGAAATCTTCAAGCTATTTAGCAAAGAATGCTGGGTCTGTCTTTTCTGAAGCTACAGCTATTCTAGGATGTGTATCACTACCAGTAAATGGATGTAACGCAAGAATCTCTTCGTTTGTAAGAATGGTATTAGGAGAACTTATTGTCTTCTAAGCCTATTCGTAAGAAACGTTATGAGTATCCTTATGTTCTATACTAACATATTTAGCTAAATCCGCAGTTTTGTCATACAGATATTTAAACAGCACAGGAGTACGTGCTTCTGTAATCTGTGAGATTTTACCATTAGATAAACCAGTAGATGGGAGATAGATTTTTCTATATTTACCTGTATCCCATTCATCTTTAATAGCCTAAAACTCTGCATCTATAACCTTCTTGAAATCCTCTATATCTGAATCATTCCATCTGCCAGCATCTCTTGTTCTACCGGTTGAAGGATCGTACCAATGCTGTGTAGATACAGGCATAGCGTTATCCATACCTCTAATTATAGCAGCTGTCGCATTAGGAAACATTTTACCTAATCCATATGCTCTAGCGTACTTGCTATCATTGCTTATAGGATTACTACCAGATGTTCTGTTTGTATTGTCTCCAAATACGTATAACACATCTGGATTATCATTAACTTCCTATCTGGTCCAGTTTCCTGGATGATAATCAATCTTTCTCTCATTCTGCTGTTTAGGCAAAGAAGGATTTTCTATATCTCCAGTATAAGGATTAGATACAGGTACACTAGATATAACAATAGCGGTATTTCTAGGTCTTGTTAAAGCAGTATAAATAAGCTCTGATTTCTCTTGGTTAGAAGTAGCTGTTGTGCCCATTATATCCTTCTCGTCTACAACTACGATGTCGTATGTAGAACCCTAAGATTTATGAGCTGTAATAGCGTAACCAAAATCAACATCAGCATATCGTCCTTTATATTCCCAGAAATCACCCCAAGCCTATTTCTTCAATGCTCTATTGGTCTATCTCTTAGCATGAGAAGCTAATTCCTATAATTTCTGATTATATAACCCAATATCATTTCTTGATACAACCTGTATAACACAATCTTTTTGCTCATTACCAGTTCTCGTATATGCTGTACCATTTGTCTCAAGATACAATGTGTGAACTCCAAATTCATCAACATCTGTATCCTAAATACTCTTTATCTGTATTTCTGAAGAGTTTTCCATTGTGGCATTAACATCTGGTAGATCGTATGGAGAATTTAAGATAAGCATATCTCCCTTTGAGTAATCTGAATCCTTACCAAATAAAGCTTCATGAATCTTCTAGTTTAATTCAGTCTTTTCGTTTACATGATATGTTACAATCTTTACATGATTAGTAAGACCTTTTTCAACAGCATTCTTCACAGCCTTGATTACAGAGTTTAAAACTTCCGCTTCACTATTAGAGAATAATAAAGATCCCTTATCTGTGATCTAGTTATTTCTAACAATATGTTGTGTAGGGTTAAGTTCTGGATTTTCTTTCTAAGAGTTCTCCCAGAAATAATCAGCATATGGCAATATTGGGTTAGCCTCACCCTATCTAACTCTAGTGATAAGCTTAGACTTATGTTTACTATTAAATATGTCAGACTTTTTGTTTAAGAGATCCTTGTGAGTTCTATAGAATTCACTTTGATCATCTCTGATTGGCTGTATCTGACCTATATCTCCCAAGAATAACATCTAGAATGGTCTAGAAAGACTAGAGTTTATATCAATAATCTTTTTGAGAACATCTTCTGTTATCATTGACGCCTCATCTATAACAAGCAATGCTGGAGGATTGTCCAACAATGGAACCTTAGTTCCTACCTGGAATTTAGTTGTCTATGTATCATTATCGTTAATGCCCTTCATTCCAAGCAAACTTGCTATACTAAAGAACTTCTTTCCTCTTGTATCTTCTCCAAAACTATTCTTTATTACACCCTTAGCTTTATGAGATACTGCTGCTACATATATCTACTCATCTTCGAACTCTTTAAGAATTTCTTTAGCTATAGTAGTCTTACCTGTACCAGCCTTACCTTCAATAACGTAATACTAAGTAGGATCTGTGTTATGCTTTAAGAATACAACAGCATTTATGATGGCACTTTGCTATTCTTTGTTGTAAGTAATTCCTCCAGACTTACCGGTTGATCTAACAGTGGTAACATCAGTATTATTTACAGGAGATTCTGTTTTAGTTTCTTTAGGCTAAAGTTTCTTTGCATCAATATAGAACTTCTATTTAACTTCTTCTACAAGTTTTGCATATTGAGCATCGTTCTCTTGATAGCCAATATAATTCATACCAAATCCAAAGTCGCTATTACCAAACTCAAATATATCGTTGCCTTTAAAATGTAGTCCTTTCTTTTTACATAGTACATAAATTGGTACTTCTGTCAAGCTAGTATTACCAGTATCTTTATCTTTGACTCCATCGAATTTACTAACTCCAACCAATCTATAAAGAGATCTATTTACATTATTGTTGTACTTATCAGATAGTTCGTCCTTTACAGTAATATATCTAGGGTATTGCCCATTATCAAGTCTATTGATAGTAGTGACATATTCTGAATTTTTATCCAATGCATAGCCACATAAAGCAAACGGCTTCATTAACTATGGATCATATATTCCGGAGTCAGTAAAATTCTTTCGGCCCTTTCGTTCGTAATCGTACTGTGGTACAAAATCAGTATCATTCCAGTTATTTCTAAGTATATCGTCTATGATAGCGTCTCTTACACTTGGTTCAAGATTTGTATTAAACTTATTTAACCAGAACTCTACGTGTCCAACAAACCCGCTCTTAATCTTCCATGAGTTAGGAACATATTTAAAGAATCTGTTAAAACCAGATTTCTCGCCAGATGTTAACCATGCATAAACTACAAGATCTCTAGCAAATTCCTTTAACTCCTGATCATCTGGATAATCGAGCAATTCTTCCCACGCATCAGTTAAATCATCTTGATTAAATGATGATTCTGATATACTGTGGAATGTACTAACAAACTTAGGGGCATGATAAGTCTATCCATTAGCTCCTGTCGTTGATTCATCTTTAACCTAATCTGATTCTACAAGTGATGTAAGTAATTTATTGTTTCTTAAATAGAACAGCTTATCATCTGGATTGTTGATTCTGCGCTTTATACCAGCAAGTCTGTCAGCTATTGTATTGTTACCAAAGAATAATCTATTAACATCTATCTTGTTGTTATCGTCTCCTGCATAAGCTCTAATAAAGAGCGATTTAATGCACTGTGAAACATTTCTATCTAACTTGTTGGCTATATCTTCTGTCTATGAATAGTTGTTCATAAACTGACCAAGCTAACCAACCAATGAAGTGTAAGACGTAGTAGCTTCAAATACCTATCCGGAAAGAATACTCTTCATCGCCTTCATAAATGAATTGGTCTTCTTATCAATCCAAGAATGCGTCATCATTTTCATAACGCCTTCTGGTTCAAAAGATGTGTTACCTTGCTGAATATCCTTTAAGAACTAGTCGTACTTCTCTTTATACAATAGCTGTTTAGCAAGAGTGTTACCCTGTTTCTTTGTATCGATCTTAGTAAGCTATACAAGCTTTGAAATATCATTTACAAATGGTTGTAATATATTCCATGCTTTATATACCTACACCTAGGCTCTACAGAAATCCGGATCTTTTAACATATCCTCCTTATTAGTATATTTAAGAGCGTAATTCTTAAGGTATTTATCACTGTCAAACATACTATTTATTATCCTAATAGGAGAATTGTTTTTTGCAGCATTTAATATACGCTATTCCTTATCGAGCTATTTTTGTATTCCAATTCTAGCTTCATCAGATGTAGCTTCCTATAAATTACTAGTAAGCATTCGTACCTTGTCTTCAATCTAATCAATTTCATCCAAAGAATCGAGTCTTACGCTATTTATAAATCCTAATTCTCTTGTAACATCTTGGCTATATAATTCATTCCCTTTACCAAGATAGCCAGCTATGTATTGTCTAAGAGCTTTCTCAGTAGCATCCTTCTAAGCTCTATATTTACTCTTTGTTAAATCTCTACCATAGTGTCCACTAGCTGCTTCTGCAGCGAATGCCATATCCTTAATAATAGGCTGAGTGATAAACCAAACTGAGTTATCGGCCTAACCTGTTCTAACAAGGAAGTTAAGCATATTATATGTAAAGCTATTTACATTTATCTTTGATACATACGGATCCTTTACGATATCACAGTGAGCATTAATAAATGCGGACAGCCACGACATAACAGCGTTACCATTCTTATCATCACGTAAATCTATACGTTTGAATGGCGTCTGCTTAGTAAATTCAGTCTCTTTTAATTTTACTCCATAAGCCATAGTAAGAGCCTAGTTTGTTACATTAAGAGCAAATGGTGCGATACCAAGCTTACCTGTAATATAATCTCTACGTCTATCTGTCTACTCATGAAGTGTATAGAAATTGTATGGTAAAGTTTTAGTTGAACCAGCACTATCGAATTGATCGGCTATATTCTAAACAAGATCAGTATCATTATCGATAGATCTCATAGCTATCTGTATAGAATTATCATTATCCTTAAGGAGTGTCATGTAATTCTCAAGAAGCTTGTTTTGATAATACTACTTCGTGCCTTTAGGGAATTCTCTAGTTGCTTTACCGTCCTTAACGTCATATGCTAATGATGCAAGATAAAGTTTATCAATATCAAAGTCAGATCCGGTTACTTTAGTAAACTCTCTAGGAAGCATAATTGTATCTTTTACAACAGGAAGCACATCTACAAAACGTAAAGCATGTATAGATGACTAAGCCTGTGTAGGAATACGATAACCAATAGTATTAGCTTTCACATCACTTCTATTACCAATAATCTTATTATCAAACAGCCACTTTCTAGCCTAATCAAAAGACATTCCTTCCGGTATTATGTGCTCAAAATAATCTATAGATATAACAGCGTCCATACTGCCATCATTATTGATAAACTGAAGCTGCTTTCCCTCATTAAGAGTCTGCCAATTAATGATCTTTCTAGCTGCCGCAGGTAATGTATCGTACTCATCATCTGATACGATATGTCCCTCCATAGCGAATATAGATCTCTGATAGAATGCGTTTCCTGGAGTTTTAACATCTACAATTCTCTTATTAAGAGCAGATGTAAGAATACTCTCTATCCAGTGTGGATCAGATTGAGCTGCAAGTGGCACATTTAAGTGTTTACTACCATCTGCGTCATCAACCTTAATAGTAATAGCATCAATTGTGTTTTTGTTAGCATTTCTTGATGTAAGCTCATCATTTAAGAACTTAGCAAACTTTTGAATATCGAACTCTCCATCAGTAAAGAATAAATCATCTACTTCTTTAACTCCCATATCTGAAAGCTAATTTATGGAATCCATGATATTATCAAGAATCTAAGATCCAGATATAGTTTCTCCAGTAAGAGAGTCAATATAGTTCGCTCTATCAATAATCAAACTGGCAAGTGCTACCTTAGCAGTCTGTGTACCAAGATTCATTTCAATCTTTCCATTAGGGTCAGTATTAAGCTGCTTTCTAAGATATCTAAGATCTTGTTTAAATGTAACAAATGGCTCTTCTATACCTTTACCCTGTTCAAATTTAGAGTTATGCTTGTTACCAATCTTTACAGCAGAATCAAACAAAAGCATATCTACGCCTTCATTTACCATCTTGTTGTATACCTTACCCATGTCTCCCATTGCAATAGATGGGAATATAGGGAATAACGCCATCTTGTTATAATAAGGTATAAGCAGACTACCAAGTCGTTCATCGTTTCTATGTCCAAATGCACTATACTTCTGAGCTCCAACAATAAATTCCTAAAGCTCTGTAAACGCATCTGCCTTCTATCTAAATGTATACTAATTATTTGGGTCTCTAAGCATAGCAAACAGCTATTTAGCTTTATTACTATACAATCCAAGGGATCTCAAAAGCTTTTCACACATTTTATCTGTAATGAATGCAGATCCATCAGCTACGTTTATAGGGTCTTTAGCTTTAGGATCATATATCTTTCCGGCATAAGCTTTATACTCTGCTTGATATTTCTTAGTAACTCTAGCCTTGTCATTTTCGTCAAGATATTTGTCTCTAAATTCCTCGAAATCTTTTTGTGTTTTATGTTCTGCATAAGCTATATCTGCTGCCTCTTTCTTACTTTTACCACTGCGTACTAGTTTATTGTATACAGCTTCTTTTGTATTAGCTTGCACGAACATCTTTTCGACACTATTCTGGTAAGCATCATCAATGTTGCCATCGTGCATCTTGTCAGCTTCAGAAGATACCATAAAATCATCAACCTGCGCACATGTGTACTTCGATTCAGAATCGTCCTGGAAGTCGCTTCTAGGATTAGCTCCGGTAGAAATAAGTCCTCCAAGACGCTTTAATTGGTCAGTTTGTCTATCTTCTAGCTCGTTCTCACTATACTACCATTTATAGAATGCAGGATGACCACCAAATAGTCTTTCTACTTCTTGTACAGAAATAATAGATCTTGTAGAAATATCTGACATCATCGCTACAACTGCTGCAGCATTCAGCTATTCGATAGTTTTAATACCTTCTGTTCCGGCTAATGAATACCTAACACAATTAAACTCATTATAGCTAAGACCAACATTCTCTAATGAATAATAGTTGTTTATATCGCCTTTAATGAGCCCTAATTTTATAGCCTTCTTAACTTCTTCTTTAAACTGAATATCAAGAACTCTAGCCATAATGTTTCTCTATTGTTCTCTACTCTTATTAAAGAACTACTCATCAGCTAATTTTAAACAGTCTATACTACTCTTTTTAGGATCATTAAACTTTATTCTGTTACCATTATCATCAAGTATGGATGTAAGTGACGAGAATCTTGTACCATTAGGCTCTACCTTTACTGTTTCACCTTTACTGTTTACATACTTATTAGGCGTATGATAATTCTTTATCTTTACAGTATCATCTATAGCTGTATCACCTTCAAAGTATCCAAGCTGATGCATACACTCAATTATCGCTGCTTTTTCATCCTTTGCATAATCGATGAAAATATCAAGCACCTAATTAGATGGTCGCACTATTGTTTTACCGGTTGTATCAGTAACTATTCTAGGGAGTGCTCCAAGTAACTCTTTTCTAAGAGCTGATTTTTGATCTTTATCAGAACTAGATATAAGCTTATTTACTAACCTATAATCTATACCAGGAATCAAGAATCCATTAATAGCTTGATCTGATGCCTACAAATACATGTATGTCTTCTTATCAGACATTGTAGGGAAAATCATACCTCCGCTTATAATCATAGTAACCTTAGACATGTAGTCCTCTATATTTGAAACCTAGTTATAATCTGATCCGTAATCATCATTCTAGTCAGTCTTAAATCCGGCATAGTTGTTCATAAGAATCTTTGCTATCTTATTACCTTCGTTCTAAGCGATTCTTCTAAGGACTATTGAATGCTTATTATAACAGAAGTTCTAGATTCTCTGCTTAGCTTCGTTATTAGGATTTTCGTCCTATATATCAGCAAGTATATCAGATACGGTATTATTCTCTCCCTGTGTATATGCCTTGTTGTTGTTGGTTAAGAGATTCATCATCTCATTTTTGACCTTATTATTCATAGACTGATACTTAGCGAGCTCATTTACAAATGAATCTTTATTATACAATGTATCAAGCTACACATCAACCTATCCAGCATTTCCTATTACAGAATCAAGAAGATTTAAGAACTTACTCAAACTTACAAGAACTGTTTCGTTAAGCATCTATCTAAATGAATCAGCACTAAACTCTCCATACTTATTAATAAGCATATAGTTAATAGTATCATTGTCAATCTATATACCTATCTTATTAAGTGTTATAGTAATCTTATCTATAACTTCAGACAACTGTGCAGGGCTTGTAATATCATATGTACTATTACCTATCTTTACGTCGTTTCCAGCATTTGCCTAAGTCCATATTGATTTAATCCAATTTGATGTACGTTTAAATATATCGTTTCCAGGAGCATTGTATACTACACCGCTCTTGTCTCTATTGAACAATATTCTACCTTCCTGGTCTTTCATAGTAGATACAACACCGGTAACACCATTAGCCAATCTCTTTGACCAGTCCTGCGAGAACTTAAGTGTATCTCTATCAACTGATAAGTTTGACATTCTTATACTTACGTTGCCATCTTTGTCTGTAGAAGATCTAGTCATCATAAAGTTGTACTTCTGTCCTACTAATGCCTAGAATACCTACGTAACAATAGCCTCTGCATTATAATTTATTCCTTCTCCGGTAGTCTTATCATAATCTATATACTAAGCCTAAAAATATTCATCAAATACAGAATACACATAGAAGAACATAGGGTCTTGTGAAGCTAGTCTAGCCATCTCGTCATGAAGTTCTTGCGATGTCTTTACATTATGAAGTTGTTCGAACATTTTGCTAAATACTTCAGTCTAAGGCATAAATCTAGGATCGCCAAATAAACTATGAGATCTATCAACAACTACTCCATCTTCATGGTTACTTGCATTTGACCATACTACATAAGGGATTGTTCCAAAGAAAAATTTAGCTTTCTAAGATATACTCTAAAGTTTACTCATTTCGTAAGATTCTTTACCTACGTAATCCATGTAAGCTCCAGCAGATCCAGCTTCAAGCTATTCCTACATATCTTCATCATTAGTATTCTTAACAACACCCTCCTTGCTTATGTTAGCAATCTTAGCGTATACCCTATCGGCTATAACAGCAAAATTCGGATAGTATGTCTTCCATTCTACATATTTTCCGTTTTTGTCTTTTACGAATTCGTTTTTACCTTGCTAGAAGATCTCCTAAAACGCTTTAGCCTAAGCTTCTGGTACAGGGACATTTGGATTTTCTCCCATAAGCTATTTCATCATATCTTCGCCTATAAGCTTCTTGATATTTGTACCAGTAATTGTAAGTTGGCCAATATTATCTCCAACAGCATTAACTCTTCCTTCTTCGAGAGCCTTTTTTACTATATAGAAAGCTATTGTTTCAACACAATCGTTAAGCTGCTCATTGTTCAAAATGTTCTTAAAACTATGTTTCATTCCAGTTTTCTGGTTATAAACATCATAGTTAAGAGATTCTCCGAACTTAGCTTTAAATCGTTCAAGATTTTCTTTACGTATTTTACTTCCAGCTTTTGTTTTATACCAACCTGTAGCCATTATCGCGGACAACAAAGTAAGTCTTATGCTTCCAAGATTCCTTGCAAATTGTACGCCAGCTTTAATTTTCTAGAAAAGAGCTACTACTTTATTGTTCGAGAATTCATTGTCGTCATAGTTGTTTTGAGCATCCATATACAGATTTGCCAATCCTTCTGCAATCTCAGTATCAGACATATTGTCATTACCCTCTCTATTCTTATACCAATCGTATATCTTCTATCTTTCAGAAGGTCTTAACAGTAACTCTAATACTCTATGGAATGCTTCATGATACTATACACCATCTACTACTCTGTTACCAATGTAAACCATATCGGACATACATTTTCCGGCAACAGCCATATCTGCAGGCATGTCGTCATTTAACTATTTTCCTATCTCATAGTTACCTTCGCCTATAACACGCTTTAAATACGCGTCCATTTGCTCTTTATCACCATCTGTTATATCTCTAAGCTTATTAGGCTAAACCTCTAATCTAAGGCCTTTAGATCTAGATTGATTTAAAAGGTTGTCGAGAGATTTTAATCTAGGCATTGAGATTGATTCTTTTTTTCGCTGCTCTGTGATTATATTGTCTATACGATCGTCCTGTTTTGTATTAGGAACCAAATATGGGCCTCTAAAATAAGTAGCGGTATAGTTCTGTCCGATAACAGATGTCTAGGTGTACTGGTGGCGCATAAGATAGCCAGCATATGTGCTCTTTCTTCTTTCGTTACCATCCTGGTCAAAGAAATCGTCTCTACTAAACTCTAAGCCATTTGGGGCAACAAATGTATCAGCGTTAGGATTATCTTCGAAGTAATGCTTTACGTTGTTTATAACAGAGTTATTAGTAAAGTTAAGCTATTGGCTAAGCATAGTCTTTTCGAAGGCGACGCCGACAGATCTTAAATCTGTTCTAAGTCTCTCTAAGTCATGCTCGCTTGTAAGATCATATGATTCTCCTGTTCCTTCTACATGTTTACCATTGTCGTCGTACTGAGGTAATCCTATGATAATCTATTTGTTTGAAGAGAATGTTATGGTTCTAGTCTGATTAGTTTTGTAGTTAGGCTGGTTGTTTTCATTAACGTGTACAAGCATCTTAATAAGATCGAGTGTGTTGTATCCGTTATAATTAACCTATCCCTAAGCGTAGGCTCTTAATAAGTCTACAAGAGAATCAGCTTGGTTCTAAGACAGCTTAGACTGATACAGTATAACTGGAATTGTAGTCTAATTACCTTTCTTCTCATCGAAGTTTGTATGCCATAAATATACAGTAGAACCTACCGATGTATTCTATGTTCCAACCCTAGCGCTATTTAAAGTATGTATAGGACTATTTAAGCCATCAAGACTCATTACATTCATCTGGCCTTTCTTATCCTATTTTACTATACCGATCTACTTACTCTTAAGGTCAATAGAATATGTGTCATCAAGACTCATTATGTTACCAACAACGGAATGCAAGCCCTCTACTGTTTGAGAATTTTCATCATAGCCAACAAATGCAGGATCATAAATAAGTGATCCATTTGTTCTTGTAGGTATAACTCTTAATGAGTAGTTCTTATGCTTCTAGCAGAACTTCCACAAATTAACGAGATGCTGCTGGTATCCCATTCTACTTTCGTCACCACCTTCATATATATGCAATTCTATAGACTGTCCTTTATATGTAATCCTCAAGTAAGGTCTATTACTATACTCTGTTGCATTTCTGAATATGATTTCGAACTTACCATTGGTAATAAAGTCTGGTTGATTACTCCACTCAACGTAGGTTTTATTCTCCTGCATGGCTTTTACTCCAGGCCTATGCAATGTTGTTCCAACACCCTGACCAGAGATGTAGTTATTACCACCAGATTCGTACCATAAGAACTCCTGTTTATTAAGCTCTTCTGCTTCTCTAATTATGGAAGCGTCTGTATCCATGTATGAATCATCAAGCTGCTTTCCATACTTATTAGCAAAACCACGTATAAGTAATCTACCTCTATTAATATTGTCCTAAAGAACAACGTTCATAGGGTTTGGGTTCTATTCAATGTAATCTTGAGCATTATTAAGAAGTGTTCCGAAGTAATTCTTAAGCAATCTCCAGTACCAATCAGATTCAACTTCTCCAAGATTCTGCTGGAACTTATTTCCGTACAATCTTATGTAATCAGTTATCTTCTTATTATAATCGAGCGTAAGATTATCGCTTCCATTTGTAATAGTGTTTCTACTATCTCTTGGAAGTATTACATTGTCTTTCGCGTACTTAGTAAACCACCAATCAAGTATCTCTTCACTAGCGTCTCCCCATATAGATTTGTTATTATTAAACTTCATAATAACATTATCTATAAGATCTCTCTCCTAAGAGACATTTACAGCCTAAGCCTCATTGTCCTACAACAGATTATCAAGAGCTATTTCTGCTCTCATTAACTGTATAGACAAATCGTTTATAGCGTCTCTTTCTGGCTGCGTAGTAGGCTTTACGTCAGCTATTGTACTAGCTATTGCATCAAGTGTATTACAAGCGTCTTCAAGCTCAAGAACTAACTGTGCTACAGTCTTTGGAAGTTCATTATAATCTGTTACGAGCGGATCTTGTGGAATATCCTTCTAATTATTCAGATTGTTTAACTAATCAGTAAGATCGCTATATACCTAATTTGTATTCTGTATTATGTTACCAAGCTGCTTGATAGCATCTTTTAACTAATCTTCAGTTGTAAGTTTGTCTACATCCAGTATATACTGCGATATACTAGTCTTATCAAATGGAGTTAATGACTGGTCTGCAATCTTTTGTATAGCTGACTCAATGTTATCTATATTAGATAAATTCTGCTTTACCTACTATACTAACTTGTTTACATTTTGTCTAAGCTACTCTGTCTAATCTGGTTTGTCGTTTTTAAGATAATCCTAAACTCTACCAAATTTAAGAAGAGCCTCAGCTGAATCAAGGTTTTCTGCAATCACCTTAGCACGTTTTACAGAATCTGTATACGCCATCTTGAGATCATCACTCAAAATTTGGAGAACAGAATCATCTATTGACAATGTTTTTACATCATCAAGAAACGCCTTGAATGAATAATACCCCTACTGAGTACCATAAGCAACAAGCTTAGCAAAAGTTGTTAAAATTTTTGGATCTACTCCAGAATACATCTATCCGGATCTGGCCCACTCCTTAATAGCAGCTTTCATCTTAGACTTAAGAAGTCGTTTCTTAGCCTCTATTTTAGCTCTTCTTTCATTTCTTTCTTGTCTTTGTTCAGAAAGATTATTAAGTTTTTCAAAGGAATCTGCTAATTCGTCTTCCGGTTTAGATTGCTCTACAATTGCCCTATTAGGTTCTAATCCTGCATTAAGAAGCTAATCATTGATATAATCTTCGATTATTCTAGCATTATCTTCGTTTCTAGTAACAATGTTCTTGTATCTCTTAGAAGACTATAACCATCTATTTATTTTATCATAGCTTCTACCTCTAAGAATCATATCGTCAATCTTACCTTTGAGCTTTCCTACTGAACCAAGCTTATCTTCTTTTATCTTGAGTTCAAGATCATCATGAACATAAGGTCTATCGGTGTTCTCGAAAGTATTATTTTCTACAGAATAATTGTCTTCTGGGGTATATACCTTATTCTCCTACTTTGTAAGAGACTCTACATGAGACTATGTATCTTTGTGCTCTGTATCTATTTCTCCGGTAGACGTATTATCCTGGTTCCACTTTTGTCCATAAGGGTCATTGATGGCGTCTGCTAATGCCCAATCTATTGCCTTATTTCGCTCTGTGGTAGCCATGACGTCGTCTATAAACTTGCTGAATTTGGTATTACCATTTCCTTCGGCCTTCAGACCATCAGAGAACATCTTCTATCTATCTGCTATAAGTTTTGCGTCTGCGTTAAGAAGAGCTCTTACTCTTGTATTCTCCTCTATGTCGTCAGAGAATTCTTCAAGAGCTCCCATGGCATCAAGCTTATCCATTACTTGTGCATCGTTAAGACCCTCAAGATTGATGCCAGACAGTTCAGACAGTCTCTAAGAAATAATCTTTATATCGCTATCTATAGACTTATGTATTTTAGCAGCATCTTCTCTTATGGTATGCAATCCAAACTTATCTCTAAGCATATTGAAGAACCCATCAGAGGTCTTACAGTCAGCTCTAAGTTTGAGTAAACCTCTAAGCTATCCTACAAGTATAGTTCTTTGACGAAGGTCTTCAACGTTACTTATTCCGGTAGGACCAGTCATTCTGTTTAGCTTATCCTATTCAGCTTGTGCTGATATTAAATCTACCTCCTAGCCTAATTCCTCAAGAGACTAAGCGTTCTATTCAGCTTCTTGTCTAGCCTTATCAGCTCTCTGCTAAGCAAGGCTCTCTATAGATGATCCGCTCTACCTTCTTCTTAATTCCTCATCAATAGCCTGATTGAGCTATACAGAATGTACGATCTAATTATATTCGTCTATAGCCTTCTACCTCTGCTCTCTATTCTCATCAGAATTCTAACCAGTCTGATATACTGATGCTACAGCTGCAGCGTATTTATCTGTACCATATTGTATGCCATGCTTCTCCATTATAGCCTTGGTAGTAGGGCTTAATGTCATTCTCATTATGTCCTATGCAGCTTTTATTGAGGCGTCCCACTCATCGCTTGAGTAAGTATGCTCCTTTCTTCTAGCATCCTCCTATTTAAGCTATTGCATAGTGTTTAAGATCTACTCCATATTAGATCTACCCTTCATGGCTTCTTTCGCAAACAACTGTCCCTAAGCTCGTTCGTTCTGCATCATTACACGATTGGTAATACCAGCATTAAGTATTGCCTAATCTGCAGATATCTGACGCACAAGTCCAGGAATTTCTGATGCTGCTCTCATCGCAACGGTGTGACCACCTCCAAGAGCAAATCCTCCTTTATAATTCTACCAGAACTCTTCGTTGTCAAGAAGATCGCTATCTCCTATTCCTAATTCGGCTAATATGGCGGCCTATGTTCTTGAACCTGCACTATATTCGTTTGCAAACAAACTGCCAAGGCTAGGAAGTTCTCCAAGGCCCATCTACTGCCTTTTAGCCTGCTCCGCATTAACATACTGTCTGGCTTCTTCTGCGGCCTCAGAGGCTGAAGAAACAGCCCAAACCTTGCCCATTTTTAAGCCGTATGCAGAAAGTCTTCTTGCCGTCAATGGTATCTTATCCAGGATGTCCTGATAGTACTATCCTGCTCTATGTGTAGCAAGCCTAATAAATGCCTAACCTCTAGTTGGCAAAGCTTTTTTAGCCTAATCTAACACAGCCTTTCCAACACCGGTCATAGTACCATATACATACTAACCGGTCATACCATGTCCTAATACTGTAGCAGTCTATTCTCCTAATCCAAATCCGCCTCTAAAGCTATCTGTGAACTCCTTTCTAAGAGTTGCGTATCTACTACCATTTACGGCGTCTTTAGCGGCTTCTGCAGCAGCATTTGTAGCTGCACCTTCAACTGTATGCTCTATTGCGCCTGTAGCAGAATTAGCTGCACGTTTAATAGTTTTATTCGCAATCCAGTTTATGGTTCCTTTTCCTGCTTTGTACAACTCTCTTCCGAATATACCAACCTGCAAACCCTTTTGTACCATAAGGTCTGATCCTGTTGTTATGTTATCTTTCTAGAAAAGAGCATTACTTCCAGCAAGAGCTCTAAGCTCAGCCTTTCTATATTCTGGATGATTAGAAGTTATAATACCTGCTAATGCGCTACGAAGTATCTCGTCATCGCTTTCTGTGTCTGGGTTCATATTAAGTTTAGGGTATACCTATTTAGCCTTTTCTCTCAAGTCTTTTATTATATCCTAATACTATTTCTTGCCACCAGACATTAAGTTTGATTTAAGCTTATCAACATTAGCATCACTAACTTCACCCCTATTCTCAAACTTCATGTTCTCTATATCGAGACCTGTAGCAGTAGTTGCTACCTATGAGCCAATATTCAATAAAGCTTGTCCTTTTGGTCCTAAGAATGCACCACCAATAGCGGCTCCTGTATTCAATGCCATAGCTATTCTTCCAGCTGTAGAAGCATTAGAAGCAGCTATTTGAGACGGCATTTCATACTGCCAGTACTCCGGAGAGAATACGCTAGCATTAGCATATCTCTACTTTTTCTTATTGTAATCGTCGCTAATTGGGAACCACTTTTCATCAGCCTATCTATATCTTACGTGCTTTTCATAGTCCTCTTGAGCTCCCTTTATTTCAGCGTTAAGCTGAGTCTAGAAGTCCGTATAGTCATCAATCTGTGCTCTAAGGGAATCCTTCAGAGATAAGCCCTAGAATCTCTTTCTGTTATTATCTATGTTCTTATCGTATATATACTAGTGTGCAACCTAAGAGAACTTTTCTTTATCATTCATCTTAAGTGTTTTGTAATCCTAGTTATTATGTACACCATAAGCATTTGATGTATTCAAATAAGCTCCAGCCTTACCTAATACATCTAAAAGAAATCCGCCTGCACCAGCTAATCCCTCTTTGACTGAGTTCCATACATTATCCATGTCGTGCTGAGCTCGGAGCTGTTCAGCTCTCTGCTCATACACTTCACCATTGTTTATTTGTTTATCAAGCTATTTAATCTGACTATTTATTCTAATAACGTTCTATTTATCTCTGTTTGATAAGTTGGCCCTATTATTAGAGTAGTCTTGTAATTGCTGCTAAAGTTGTAATCTCTACAACTTTAACTCTTTATTTTTCTTAGCTAAATCAACTGTTGCTGAAGTTTCCTTGTTCAGCATTACTTTACCAGAAGCATTGCTCGCTCTTACCTAATCAGTAGATCTGAATATATCTCCAAGCATCTCCTTGCCTATCGCCGTAAAATCAAATCCAGGATTCTGAGGTCTAAACAATGGGCGCTCCATAGCAAGCTCATCATTCACCTCCTTAGCCTTTTTTAATTTGTTGTACGTATCAGATAAGTTTCTAGTTTCGCGCTCCTCTCTGTTAAGCGATTTTGATACATTTACATAATCTTTGTATCCTTTATTTACAACTCGTTGAACAGGAGATGTACTCTGATATCTAGCTAAGTTGCTTCTAAATTTATTTGTAACCCTACTGTACGGCGTACTATTATTACGTCTTATGTACCCGATAGGATCATAAGTACTGCCTTCGGATCCCCATTGGATTATACTAGGACTTACGTTCCTTGTTCTGTTTGCCATAATTATTATTTATAATACTGATTGTAACTCTTGTTTATATTTGTCCATTTTGAAGAATGAGTAGAAGTATCGTAATCACCTATTGTTACATTTCCACCATTATCATACCATTCTGTTCCAGGTATAACATTTCCTCTATTTACAACCTTCTTTGTAATCTTTCCGTTCTTATTTTTCTGTGCAGTATAGCTCTTCTTTGTGAAAGATACGTCTCCTGCAGGTAATTCTTGATAAGCTGAATAATGACCTCTTTGTTTCTTCAGAGATTTAATTAATGCCTTTCCTTCATCGGTATCTTCAACTTCTTTACCTGTAGTTATATTCGTCCACTTACCATCTACCATTTTATATTTATTGCCACTACTATCTCTAGATGTGCCATCAGTTGTATATACTGTAACCTTCTGATACAAGTGCATTCTTCCATCTCTTCCAACAATGGCTATACCGTTTCTAGAGGACTCATCAGGAGTTACTCCAAGAATATTGTTCTTCTTATACAACTTATCTGTATAGGTTCTATATACGTTCTTTCCTGTTTTAACAGAAGAAGCTTTGATTCGAAGCTCACCTTCGGTAAGTATCTTTCCTTTAACTTCGTTAGCATTGTATGCGTATCCGAATGTAGGATTAAGTTTACTTTTCTGTACACCAGTCCAAGCCGAATATCCTCCTCTAGGTAAATCGAATGAAACATCGTTTAGGTTAAAGCCCTTATTAGAGAATGCCTTTCCTTGCGCTCTAGATAAATATCCTAAGTTGTTACCATAATTCTTTTCTCCAAAAGTATGGGTAGCAAAATAATTCTAAAGCGTAGATGAAGCTTGGGTCATAACATCAGCAACAAGATTGTAATCCTACTTACTGCCTTTTCCATTTCCTTTAGCTGCCTATTTAGCAATTTCATTCGCATTCTTTTGCTAAAGCTCTTCCATATCCCATTCGTGTTCCTGTTTTGCCATTTCTCTCTGGAATGCTCTCTGTTTAGCAGCTTCATTAGCCTGGAATTCCTGGTCATTAAGATGAACTTTTACCTGATCAGCTCGTCTATCTACCTGAGTATATTCTCTATTACGATTAATAATATCAGCCTTAAGAGCGTCTATATCACCACCATACATGTTGAGGTAGTATCTACCAAGATCAGACTTCGTCATATCCTTTATATTTGCATCAAGGATCTACTGCATCTTCTTAGGAGACTTTGAATACACCTGATATAACCCTCCAGCTTGTTTTGTTAACTCTGGATCATATTCCAGCTACATGTTATCAAACAAATTACTTGTCCAGTCTTTGAGACTAGAATACTTAGAAGGAGCTTCTCTAGTCCACATTCCGTCTGTAGATGGGTCCCATGTTTCAAGGGTTTTACCACCAAGTGCAAACTTCTCAAAGTCTGGATCATATGTACCATTACGCATAGCCTCTGCTCTATATCTCTAATAAGTCTTCATAGCCTCATTCTAAGCTTTAAGATTAGCTATTTCAGCGTATGGTCTTTCTCTAATAATCTTTGCTATATATGCTCTTCCTTCTGCTGATCTAAGAGGATCTATTCCATTCTAATAGAGGTAATCTAACCCCTTATTAACGGCTCCCCTTGTAATATCGTAAAACTCTTTATTCACATTAGCATTAGGCCCATATAACTCACCGAATTCCTTGGCGAACTCTTTCTATTCTTGTACAGCCTAATTGTATTGCTCTCTTGCAGCACTGATGTACTACGACATCATACTACTATCCAGTAGGTCTATTATAGGCACCGCTACTGGATCGTCATACATTCCTATCATCTGTTATTATTTATTAATTATCAATTCCTGGTATATATGTTACCTTAGCCAGTGGGTTCTTATTTCTTAACTGCCAAGTAAGATTATTTGGTTCTTTAAAGCGAATATAGGCATCTCTATATATATTGCCATCTCCTATGGTTCCCAAATTAATTTCATTCTAATTAAGTACATTCGATGCCCACTATCTAGTATTTTGTGCACGAGATATAGCTTGTCTTATCTAATCTGAATTATATCTTTTTAACGGCATCTAATCTGGTGTCATCCAATACTTTCCCTTAGGTATTCTTTGCATAGAGACATCGGTCTAAGGAATTCTATATGGGCTATATAGCGAAAATACATCTCCTAATGGAGTATGACGATAATATTGATCAAGTATATTAAAATTACCGCTATACGTGCGATTGTTAGGAGAAACCTCAGATGTACTATCAACTTTATTTGTAGATCCACTTGCTGCTGCACCTGCACCTATACCATATATAGTTTTTAATGCTTCTTTCTTGTTATCTACATCCTGCTGATATATATCAAGTATATCTCCGTACTGCTTATTTTTAATGCGCTGTGACAACCATTTCTGACCAATAAGACCGAGGTTAGACAAGTGTGTTTCAATGCCCTTAGTCTTAGCACCGTGTGCTCTATTGTAAGCCTCCCATCCGTATTGGTTAGACTACTGTAGTCTCTATGCATCACTATCGCCGAGTTTAGCAGCCATCTCAGCATAAGCGTTTCTGTATGCAGCATTCTTTTCCTGCACATTCATGAGTGCATCTGCAACATTTCTCTAATTACCCAAAGCCAATGCTACTCTGTTAGCCTATCTCTGACCACCTGTATAACCTCCAGAATTAGCGAGCTAATAAGCAGCCTGTCTATCTTGTGCATATAACTTTTCGAGAATAGGATTAGCTGATACTCTATTACCAGCCATAGTCTGTAAAGCTATTGGCGCATATTTATTAGCTGCATATATATTTGGCATTACAGGGTTTTCTCTACGCCAATGATTAAGCATCTATGTTTCAAGTAGTGCTGGTAAAGCATAACCTGTATCAAGCATAAGATTTGATACCTTTCCTTTTCCGCCTGTTGTGTAGGATTTCCAGAAACTTTTTCCTTTATCAAATCTATCTTTCCCGCAATTATGCTTAATCTAAGCTGAGTAATCTTCGATCTAATGCTATTTCTCTTGTCTATCTGTAATATTCTTCATAGCCTACAAAATAGGAGCTTTAGCGCGATCCAGTTGATTCTTCTAAAGTTCCATCGTCTATTTTGATAAAGAGCTAAGTTCGGATTTCTTTCCAGCTCTTTTCTCAATGTTGTTATACATCTAAAGTTTTGCTGTTAATGGGGCTACTTGATCAGAAAACTTCATACCGTTGCTCCAGTCTACATCATTACCAGCTATAACATTATTATCGTTTACGCTAACAGAACTAGGCTAATTATCAACTCCAACCTTTCCTTTGGTTACAAGAGTTCCTGTGCCATTAGTATAATCTATAATGGACTCCCCTTTGCCAACTAAACTATTTACAGGACCACTCTAATATCCATTAGGTGTCCATACTTTATTTCCTTTTAACATATCTTGGTTTTATTAAATCTTTTCCTCGGTTGGCGTACAATACATCATCATACGTGTTACCATTATCTAAATAATATTGCTATGTAAGACCTTCTGTTGCAGCTGATGATTGATTAACCTAGTTAACAAGGTTAACTTTCTATTGCGCATTAAATATCTTTCTACGCTGTCTTTCTCTAGCTTTTTTGCTTCCAAACAAGCCTCCGAATAATCCTGTGATAGCTCCAACTGCTCCTCCTATAAGTGTACCGACGCCAGGTATAGCAGATCCGATAGCAGCTCCTGCAGCAGCTCCAGATCCAACCATTCCTAATGTCGCGTTTCTATTAGACTTAGATATATCGTCCATCGCTTTTTGTCTGTTGATATCATTCTGCGCTTGATAGTTTACACCGAATGCCTAATCTGTTCTTTGTCCAGAATAAGCCATAAGCTAATCTGTTCCCTTTACTGCGTCCTACATGGAATTATATCCCTATATCATTCCTATTGTTCCATTAACGGCTCCTGTTACAGCACCGGCGCTTATTCCTCCTCCTCCAGAACCAAGTGGTAACTTTCCAGGAGTTCTCATTCCATTTACTTCTATTCTTGTTGGAATGGATGTAAGTTGCTGCTTGTATGTGTTCATTCCAGTTATGTCGCCACCAATACCATTTACACTACTTGATAGGTCTGCTCCGTCTTTAAATTTCGGCAAATTATTTATCTTCTTTCTCTACTTTAGCTCCATAACTATCTATATTTTGTTATTATATATTGTATTGCCATAGCTGGATTTGGTTTGATATCTTCTATACTGCAAATCATAACCTTGCCTCTAGCTCTATTGCCAAATAACCCATCAGCCCTAGGTATGGCAAATCTATGATTATTTTCTCTAAGTGTTATCTGTTCTTCTAGGTTAGATTCTATCTTCTAAGATTCTGTCTACCATACGTATTTATGATTCTTTGAAAAATAATCATCCTAATCAGATATCATCGCCTATAACTATAGGTTTTCGTATGTAACAATCTCTTGATTATCAAACACCTTTGTAACAAGCGGCTATTGAGCAACGACGTATTTAACGTAGCTTGAAAGCAGCTGCTGAGTTGTTGATTTAGGTGATCCGTCAAGGTAGTCATACTAATATATACATACAGTATCGTTTTTCTTTATAAGATATTCTCCGTTAAAGAACTATATAGCTCCATCGAATGGTATTGTTAATGTTGATGTAAACTTGCCAAGCATTTCATTGTACACAATCTGCATATCATTACTTAAAACATTGAATACAACTTCATTATATCTATTATTGTAGAACACCTTAAAGTTGTCGTTCTTTTTGTATTTGTTCAGTATATTCTATACTTTACCTTGTTTTGAAAGCTATGTTACACTCTACCCATCAAATAAGCAGATTACATTATTATGACTATCAAACCAATACAAACCACCGGTAGTACATGCTGCACAGAATTGCTGTTTATGCATTCCATAGGTATTGCTATAGTAGTCATATCTATCAAGCACTCCTCCTGTTCCAAGTACTATGTTTTGTCCAGAATTATCCGTAGCAACACTACGATCATTTACACTAAGTACACCAAATGATTGTTCCTGGAAAAATGTAAGAACATTCTTAAATGTACATATATCAGTTATAGGACCATACTCCTAATCAACATCTATAAAGTTAGAGCTTCTAAATTTACACCAACTATCTATGATTTCATCATTCTGTTTCAAGTCAGAATAATATACTCTTGTGTCTATTGTTTTATTATAATCTTGTGGATTAAGATCATCGTATACAGCAAGCGGAATACTTGTATTCTATACACTATAGACAGAGTTGTAAACGTATTCAGGCTCTTTCTGTACGTAAGCTTCTGTTATCTCACATGGTTCAGCCTATATAAAAGATGCGTAATTATCTCTTGCATTAGAGCTAAATGTCCATCCGTGTTGGAATTTACACCATATATTCGACTCAGTTGGTATAGAGTATGTTATCATATGAGTATTAGGGAAATCTAAATTCTTTGCCCCCTTGTATGCTCCATACACTTTATGCATAGAAGTATACTCAAACGTTTCTACATGACAATCTCCATCAAATACTGTATTCCATTCATTTTTAGACTCGAAGTAGTTACCGTCTCCGTAATATATATTCGTAAGTCTATTTGTAAACGAATACCCACCATAAGGAGTTATTTGCTATCTAAGGTTGGTTAAGTATGTTCCAAGTAGAGTCGGTCTAATTATCTTGAGTATTTCACCAATTTCACCAGGTTCCGTCTAATATGCCTCATATTTAAAACTATCGTAATAATTACCATTCTCTGGATAATAATAAGAAAATGCACCAGCTGTACCAGCTTCTTTATACTAGCAACTTAACAACAAACACTTTCCACCAGTTCCAAAACATGCGTTTTTATCACCGTGTCTACCAGTTCCGTCAGCTTTAAATCCGCCATTATAATTGCCAAATGATGCAAATATATTACCATTAGTATCATTACAAATACCGCCGGTAATCATATTTGTAAATAGCGCTCCGCCAGCAGAAACTGCATAATTAGTGTAGGCCTTTGATGACATCTATTCATCATTATCTTTATTAAAGTTTCTTTTGAATGCCTAATCCCATTTTATTTGATCAACTAACTAAAAGTCCTGTATATAATTTCTCTAAACAGTTTTAGACCAGAAATCAATAGAAGGAGAAAAACTACCATCTGAAAAATCTTCTGGCTAAGTACTCTGCTCATACAATTTTATATAAGCGAAAGCTTTTTGTATTATAAATTTGCCAGATTTTTCCTTTCTTTCATTAGCAGACTAGTCATCATTCTTATATAATCTATCAAAATTTAAAATGCAATCTTTTATTAACGCATACGAATACGGTCTATCATCTCCAAGTCCACCAATAGAAGCGTAATCAGGCTCAATGTCAATCATTGTTATTCCTTTGTTTTTATGCGACTAAGGATTAACTTTGTAGAAATAACTTGGATTATATGGCGTATCTAAATAGCAGATTGGACTATTTTTTAAAATATCGTTTTTAACATCTATGTCATTTACATGAAATACGCCTATTGCGTTCCCATTGTCTTTCGGACCAGTAAACAACTCAACGGCACAGTTTGAAATGCATGGTATTATAAATTTGAAGTTTTCTCTTTTGTTAAAACCAATTAACATTCCGTAATCTGTATTCGTGCTTCCATTCCTAGGCGAATCATACTAGTCGTCACTAAACTTATGATCACCCCTGGCTCCAAATAGAAAAGACTGTTTTTGCAAATAGTATTTTTTATCTTTTGTGAATTGCTTAAACGATTCTGGCTGATAACAAATTTCCTTTGAAACAAATTGCAATAATTTGTCATTGTCTATGTTTGTCATACATTGAGACGTAAGATCATCTCCGTTCCAAACAAGCTAATTATGCACATTATATCCTTCTATAAACTTATTTGTTGTCAAGAATCCTGTTGGGCAAAACATATGATATTTTGTTATCTCGTATTTATCATTATCCCCCTCATACGATCTACTATACGCATTAGACACAGGGGAACTAAGTACACCCTATGATATTGTAGCAATATCAGATTCATGTCTAGCACATCTAACTATTTGGTATCCAGTGCAGCCCTCTGGTAGACTTTTTACCATAAACTGTATTCCTAGATTTCTGATAACTAGTTCGTAACGTTTACCATTAACTATAGTATTGGATGACATCAACTAAAAACCTTCTTCTGTGACATTTGGAGTTCTTATATCAGCGATCCACTTGACTGGAGATGCTTGGCAGTATTTATCATACAAAACAATTCCGTAACGATAAATCTCATTTCGTCTAAGTGACTTTATTAACCATGTGTTGTTATTTATTCCTGGATCAAATTCTGCTTTCTCTATTATAGATGGTTTAAAATCTTTATCGATGTAGAAAACATTATTCTGCTATACATTTTCTTTCTGAGAATAATTGTATAGTGTTCCTATCTTTCTTGTATTGTTTTCTTTTACACAAGAATCTTCTACCTAAGAAGAAATAACGAATCTCCATTCTATATTTTTACCAGATCCTCCGACCCATTTATATTTTGAATCAAATACAAAATTAGCAGAATACAATGAAGCTTCTTTGTTTATGTTATTATAAGTACCATCATAACAATCATGATCAAATGGAGGAACGGCAACAGAGTCGTCTTCTATGTCGTATTCGTGAGCATCTATTGTAAATGTATCGTTGCCATTAACATCTGTTACGGTGCTGATGTTTTTATAACTAAATCTAAATGCTCTTGCATCCCATTTGTCGAAATCCTTAATAGTAGTCTGTATTGTCTTCGTATTTGCGGCGAAAAGAAAACCATCTTTAGATGCTAATGAATTAGGTATTATTCTAACACCTTGTAATGAATTTAACTCTTCAACACTAATCTATTCTATTGGATCGTTACCAACATCATTTATAATCAGCTCTGTAGAATCTTGTTCATTAAAGTTTACTTTAGCATCGTATATTACAGACACTATTGGCATCTATCCGTTTTGCGTATACTGTACCCTAAATACTTTAATGTAATCAAGGTGCCAATAATTTCTAGGAATTTGTATAGATATTTTTACTCCGCAATTTGATTGTGCGCCCTATTTGCCGCCGCACTTTACATATCTGTTATCGAAATCATAATTACCAATTGGTATTTGCTGACATTGTACAGATGCTCCTGTATGTATTCCGTATCTATTATATAACTGATAACAATAACTTACAACACCAAATTCTATCTTTCCTGGTACATATTCTTCAAATACTGGTGGTTTACAAACTGCTTCTGGATAAGATAAGCATTTGTCAAGTTCTTGATATATAAAATCATTGCTTATATTAAAAACCATTATCGGATGTATCGAATCAGCTAAGTATAACTTGATGTTATTCTCGCTCTCGTAATTAAGCTAAATATCGAATGTATCTGGATAATTCTACCCTTCATCTAATGGTAATAATTGCGCATCTACAACAAGCCTGCTGTCCTATATATCATTGAAGTCCTAGTCGTGCACTGTTCCGCCTATTGCATTTTTAAATCTATAGACCTTAAGTTTGTTTTCATTTTCATCAATGCAAACAACTACTCCGTAGTCCCTTATTGAACCAGTAGCAACAACTTTGTTACCTTCGCCAGCAAATGATCCCGCTAGCTTTACACCCTATACTGGCATTAATGATCCGTGTCTATTATCTCTACCTTCTCCACCCCTATATGACGATATCTTTATATTTCTAGCATCGATATACTAGTTCGTAGCAACAACAGAAAGATCATCATCACTATTCAATCCTCCTGCAAAACTATTAATTTGTGGTTCAGTATTAGTACCCATAGCAGTAATCATTAAAGTTTAACTATTTCTTTCCGGTGTTATTGAAGAAGTTTTCATCATCATCCCACTCTGGTATAAGTTTAGTCCACTCATTCTTAATAGTAAGCATCTCACTTTCGTTTGGCATCATTGCTTCAGCGTAAGCCTGGTTCCTGTAGAAATTCCACTGCTACTATATGTAGAAGTATGTGTTCTAATTATATCTAGCTTTTCCTCCAAGTGATCCCCTAAGGAATTTTGGAAAGCTTAACTTCATCATTACATACCAGTATATAGCTTCCTAATATGAAGCTAAATCTGGAATAAGTGGATAACCCCTTTCGTCTGTAGCTATTGCCTTGTATGACAATTTAACAAAACCATTATCTTTATTAAAGACTATCCAACCTGGTTTAATCCAGTATGTAGGAACATCTATCTTATGGTCTCTAATAGCATCCATTAGTGCAGTACTACCATTGATTCCTAAAAGCTATGATCTATGTGTTGGCAGCATTACTCCAGCCGGTTGTTCTGGGTGATAGTGATGTATATGCTTTGTATTAGCTTTAGACTTAAATGAGCTTTCATCCTTTAGTGCCTATACCCAATTTGTTCCATTGTTTGAATAGGCTACAGTTGTCAATGACTCTAAGTCTTCTGGTATCGGAACTTGATGTTCGTGTATTTCAAATATTGGAACGCAATCTTCACCAGACTCTTTCTATACATACTATACAGGAGCACCAATCTTCTCAACAGCTTCAAAGATCCATTCTCGTATATCTGTAATACGTATGTTCTTTTCTTGCATGTTTGAGTCAGCCATAATTTTAGCTATAACTGACTCACATTTTGTATATTTGTATATCATCTATATTTATATAATCTTGTTTATTAAATATAAGTTGAGCAAGGTGCCTTTTGTTTTCCCTAACCATACATAGCTGGTATTTATATCTATCAGAAAACATCTTGGGTATTTTTGACCAATATAATCTATACTTATATCCATTAGAGTGCTCGTTTAAATGATAAACCCTTTTGCCTACTTCTTTAGTTGATTTATAATCTGTAGACAATGACTAACTAGAGTAGCTCTTTGGTTTATATTTTACTATGCATATAGTGCCTAGCCCATAAGGCATTTTAAAGGGCTGTGAGCGCTCCAAAATCTCTTCCTTGACAACTTTATTAAATTCGTCTATAATGCGCTTATATCGCGCGTAATTAAGCTCTACATCGTTCTTTTTAATGTAGTCTCTATATATATCAGCTATTGTATAGCTTTTCTTATTCTTCCTTATCTTGAGGACCATTTGGTTTAACACTTGCTAATGTTGAGTTATTGCTATCGTCACTAGGCCTCTTAAGCATAAATGCTAATTCGTTGGTCATAATAGCTCTCTTTATATCTGGTATCATCCATCCAGGTATCATTATATCATCTTCACTACCAGCTGTTTGTGTTGGGTCAAATATTCCTGTAACGTATATGTATTTAAAGTTTTCTGAACCATTACCATCAACGTATATATACTAGTCATCAAACCAGCACATAGGCTCATTATATGTATACCTTCTAAAGTTATGATAGTGCTTTCTAGATTTACTCATGATCTATATAACACAACCACTAGCATCGGTAACATTAACTATATCATCGCTACTATCTTCCATTGTATACAACTTATTTTTTGTTCTCTTTCGTTTACCGCAACAACAGCAACAAGAGTCCTCTGATCCAGGAGTTGGATCGTCTATAAGTTCAAGTGGTCCAATAGTTGATAACTAACTATCATCTGGATCTTCGTCATCACCAGTCTCAGAATCTTTATCATCTTCCTTCTTAGATAAATAAGCTTTATACTACATTATCCAAGATAAGATCTAACCCCTAGACATGTCCTCACTCTCACTTATGTTATTATTTCGTACAATAAGAAGTATATCGTCTATCAATGTACGAGCTGAGAATGTTTTCATATTGCTTCTATTATTCTTATACTGTCTTCTTTAAGTATATCGTTTGTATTACGTATTTTGTATTTGTATACATCTTTCTTTTTCCAGTCAAATGTTATCAATCTCTTAAAGAAGTTCTTTTTGTTTTTATATTCTCTATGCTTATAAACGTAGAGGTACTAAGTATTCTATACATCTAACTTGATATTAACACTATCTTTACCGATTGTATAGTATACTTTAGTTAGGTTATTATATTGTAAGCTATCCTTATAAACAGAGTCTTTAAGTATAGTTATAATATCACCCCCTACCCCCTTACTCTTATTAACGTTTATAATCTACTTCTAAGTTGCCGCTACCTAAATTTCTTTGCTTTTTAGCTTTTCTGTCTTACGTACAGAATCCAACTACTACACAAGCTTATCGTTATAATCTTTAAGCTTTTTCATATCTAGCCTTAAAACACCAGAAGCCTACTAGGTACCACTTAAGGCATCCTAATAGGCTTCAATGTTGTTATTAGCCATTTTAAGCTCCTGTGAGAGCCTATTAGCTTTGTTGTGGTAGAATATACCAGACGCTACACAAAAGGCTATTAGAAGCCCACAAATGGCATTAAGCAGCGTTTTGTAGTTGTTCTTTATTTTGTTTAATATCTACTACATCAGCATTGCTTTCATTATTAGTTAAACACTCTTTTAAATATGTTTTTATCTCACCAAACTTACCTTGTATATAAATAGATACTCCATATATACTAGCCGAATAAACTAATGTTTGTGCTACAAACCCTAGTACCCCTGTGGAGATTTCACCCTATTGTAAATACTGCACCCAGGTGAGAACCTAGCCGCTTAAAAACGCGAGACATGCGGTTGAATACTAAATCTTCTCGCGCCATGTTCCTGTTACCTTGTTCATTTTATCTCAATAGTTACCTTTCCGTTAGAACAAGCTTCCTTTATTATTGGATAAAACTTGTTTATAGTAGCTCTTGAGTTAAGGACCTTTCCAACCTATTTGTTTTCACCGAGAATAAGACACCCTTCGGTATCAGCGCTTGTATTTCCGGCGTGAACACGTATGCCTTCAAATGATGGAACATTCATCAGCTGTGGTGTATACTTCTTGAATCTAGGTGAATATGTCCACTTGATCTCATAAGTTCCGTAAGGAATGGCTGTTTTTCCTTTTATTTTCTATTCTCCGTTGTCAAACTTACCGCTCTTATTTATATCTCTTACAGTATCCTCTAATGTGTCGCAGAAATATGCGTCATCTATATAAAGTTTACCTATAGTGTAAGTTGATCTTAGAGCTATTCTTTTTAATGTTAATTTCATACTATATTAACTCCTGTCTTTCTATAATATTCCAAGCTGTACTATGATTGGTCTATTTTATTTGAATCTATATTTACATCTTTAGGTGTTCCGTAAAATAATTTATTTCTTATATCACCATTAGCAGCAGGCCAGTATATCATACTAGATGTATGGTTACCAACATTGTTTCCAAACGCTCTTACTATTCGTCCGTTATTATTTGCTATTTTAGCATTTGATATATAATAAGTTGGCTTAAATATAGGACCATTTAATACATTCAGCAAATTAGTATGAAGCATATCCTGTAAATCCAATGATGTAAATCTATCCATATCAAAACCCTATACAACCTATCCATTTATATAAGAGCATGCTAAATTTAATCTAAAAGTAGTACCATAAGAATCGAAGTCAATTCCAACTATTGATCTAGAATTTAAAAATGCATTAGACAAAGTTGATGCAGAATAAGGAATTGATTCATTAAATAAAACAAATGAATAATTTGTTATATTCTAATCTGTTATATCATTTAAAACTATAGGTAATGCGCCAAATGCGTCATTCAGCACAGAATATTCTGTATAATCTTCAGGATACTAAACATATAAATTAGTTGTATACCCATCCGATGTATCGCTAGAAATCAATCTAGGTATAACAACCTAATTATTAAATACTCCTGTAACTATACCAGACCTATTTGCCTTAAATATATTTTTAGGAATAATTCCAACTCTTGAGCTACTTGATCCTTCTGAACTTCTTGCAAATGCATAACTATAATCTGTTACTCCATGGTCTCCGCTATCTTCTGCATGGCTAACTGCTGCGCAATAAAAGAAATCTGGTGGTATAATTAAATAGTTTTGATTAGCTCCTTCTAGTGATGGATTGCTACCTGTGATTGAATTGTTTAAATTATACTAAGCAGAATATCCACCATGCAAATTTTGTATATCAGTTACCTCGGTACAATGATCAATTACGTGTTTTTTATATATATACTTTTCAGTTTCAGGATTAATTGTTCTCGTATAGTATTCCATATAAACATTCTGATCGCTTGTGTCTTTATTTTTGGCGCAATTATCTGGTATTACTATCGATGTGTTAAATTGTTTTGAAGAACTATTATAAGGACTAGTATTATAAAATATGTGTGAAAAATTCCATATTTTAGCATCGTTACTACTACCGTATTCATATTCATACAACTATGCGTCTTTATACTCTTCTCCAACTTTTACAAATATATTTTCAATATCCTATCCACTATTATATCTTTTTCTAAAGAAGTCAAACGGTATAGGCTTTGCAAAAGAAGTATTAGCGAAACAGTATCTAACATCTTGTATATTTGGCAAATTATAGAAGAAATTATCATCTAGCTTCAATGGTCCATTATTACCCTATTTTGCACCATCAAACGTATGCCTCATATATTTAGCATTGTTATTTTTAGCTTCTAGATTTCCAAACGTCAACTCTCCCGTGTAATTTAATATACGTGTATTATAAAACAAATTGCTTAAATCTGTTTTATTATTCTCCATATACAAATTACAAATATTCAAGTAGTTGTCGTACGATATATGCCTTTTAAAGTTGAAACAACCATAAGTATGTCTATGTTGGCCGGTTATAAATCCACCATAACTCCTAGGAACAAAACTATTCCAGTCTATAAATTCCCATAAATCGATATCATCTTTACTCTTACTATCCTAAGAAAAACATGTTTCAATTCTATTAATATTAGGTAAATCGTAAAGCAATCTATCAAGATTCATACTATTACAGTTTAAGAAGCAAGCGTACAAATCAGTAAGGCTTGTCCAATCGCTATTAAACATGCCCTGCAAATCTAATTTATAAGAATTCTATATATTAAAATCGTTTATAACCTACAGTTTGGAAGGAGACACTCCAGACGGATTCCATATATCTTTAGCTTTTATTATAGTTGACGTAGGAATCAATTGACCTGTTGTTGGGTCTATTGGAATTTGATACTGGTGACCACCAATGCCATCATCTCCTCCCCAACGTGTCATTTTATTTACACAATACTCAAAACAATCTGTAGTAAAATATGTTACACTTCCGCTCATCATGTAACTATAATCACACCCAGAATCACTACCGAAATTATAAAGCTCTTTAAAATGTACTTTTAACCCTGTATCCCAATATAAATAACTTGCGTTTTTAACTTTATTTAATACAGATGAATTTATTGGACTAACAAAAGTTCCATCAGTTACACAATTTATGTAATCATTTTGATCAAATATTATATTCCCTCTATTAAACATAGAATGAATATCTGTAAAAGAATTATTGCTAGTGATTGCTGTTTTATAGAATTTT
>ERZ1023853.8-NODE-8-length-55261-cov-39.295801_pt1 | contig 55261 bp, 48 predicted proteins | sample MGYA00380386_ERZ1023853 | MGnify/ENA primary metagenome ERZ1023853 (study PRJEB33179, sample SAMN07449009) | human gut metagenome | biome: Human-gut; feature: Human associated habitat; material: Faeces | host: Homo sapiens | place: India: Bhopal | collected...
CAGGTTACGTCCACTATTGCAGGGGACGACGGCGAAGCCATGGCAAAAAGTGAAGAAAACGCTAAGGAAATGGCTCCCAAAAAGCCTAATGAAGGGCTTAAAAAACCTGATGATGCAGGATGGTATATGGCTGTAGTGAGAGTGAATTGTGAAACGAGAATAGCTGATTCTATACGAATCAATCTTAATCACAATCATGTTTGGTTTGATTACTGGATTCCTAAGGTAAAAGTAGGTTATATAGACAAGCGTTCCAATAAGCGAAGAGTGAAAGAAAAGCTATTTCTTTCCACTTTCATCTTTTGTAACGTCTCTCCGTCACAACTTGATAAGATCCGCTTCCGTTCGGATGTGTATAAGATGCTGACGATGCCAGGTTAAAGGAAAATATACCAAATTCCCGATCAGGTTATTGCCAACTATCGATATTTTGTAGAGAATGATGAAGAGCCTGTCACTGCTGCCCCTATTCCTTTGAAGAATAGGTATCAAAGTGCGAGTGGTGTCGGGTAGCATGAAAGGTGTGGAAGCATACGTGCAGAGCTATAATGGCAAGAAAGCCGTCATCGGCAGCGAAATCAAGTACATCAGTGGTGCAACGCTTACGATAAGTAGAAATTTGTTGGAAATTGTAGAAAATTAAAAACTCCTCCAAAAATTTGGTAGTTTCAAAGAAAACCCTTATATTTGCAGGCAAAAAGGAGATACAATAATGAAGACAATAGATCAGATTTTGAAAATAAAGGCAGTAGTGCTTTACATTCTGAAAGCATTCCCAGAAGGAGTTGATTATATTCATCTCTTTAAGGTTATGTATTTTGCGCAGCAAGATCAGTTAAAGGAATATGGATTGCCAATCATTTACGATACCTTTGTTGCAAGAAAGCATGGTCCAGTACCTGCTTTAACCTATAAGGTGTTGCGTGGTATTGAAGGCAAGGCAGACCTTTCTACGCCAGAATTAAAGGATTTTGCAGATTCATTGAATATAGCCATCTCTCAGGATGGTCATCAACTTGTTCTAGCTTCCAAGAATGCGGAATACGATATGGATGAACTGTCTGTAGCTGATGTAAAGATGTTGGATAAATGGATTGAAAAGTACAAGGATGTAGAATCCTTTGACCTATCCGATAAGTCACATGAAGACAGAGCTTGGAAACGTGCAAAACGTCAGGCTGACAAGACAGGTGAGGACTCCAAGATAACCATGTATGATATGGCAGCTGCGGCAGGAGCAAGCAAAGACATGCTATGCGTAATTCGTGACCGCCAATCAGTTCAAAAAGCATTATCATGGATTTAAGGGAGTTGCAGAAATCCTATCTTGATAATCTTCGTAAGGTTACCGAAGATAAATTAGAAATAGGTTCATTGGTACGAACAGTTATTTCTATAGAAGAAGGCTTGGTTTTCAAGGATGGAAGAAAGCAGAAACCAAAGAAATTAGTAATTATCGGAGTAGATAAAGTGAAAAAAGTATGTTATGGTTCAGTATTGGTTAATACAAAAATGAGTCCTAAGGCAGCTTATTCCGATTCTTTTCTTTCAGCCCAATATCTTCTTCATCAAACAGATTATCCTGAATTCTTGAAGTATGATAGTTTTGTTGATTGTGGCATGCTCTTTTCTATCCCATTAAAGAAATTGATGGAAGGAGAGTATTTTGGAACTTTGACCTCCCAAGATCTCCAAGGAATCTTTGAGGTTCTTAAAACAACCGAAACTCTTACTAATAAAGAAAAGAAGAGATTTGGAATTTTATAAAGTATTCTTCCCCATTCGAATGGCGACAAGTGCAGAGCGATACTGCAATGAGGAACAAAATAAAATTAAACACCATCGTATTCCGCACAACTCAAAAGATCTGCGTCATCAGCGAGATCCGCGTGCCCTTAATCCCCCCAGACCGCACAGGTCTAAGAAATCTGTGTTTATCTGTGCAATCTGTGGGACTTAAAAAGAATAAACTCCTCATTCGAGCGACGACCAGTGCAGAGCGATACTGCAATGAGGAACAAATATGGTGATTCCAACCAGCAAGCCGTCCCCATGCGTTCCCAATCAGCAAGCTATAGTAAGGCGGTCCCCATCATCAAGATGTCCCCTGGCGGTCCCATCCCGCACAATATGACGAAGACCTTTGATGGTCCGCCAACCTTAGAGCGTAGCGGTTCCGAGCACCGAGTAGGGCGGTTTCCTCCCTCGCTCCTGAGGAGAGAGGGTCGGGGTGAGAGGTGGAGCCTTCCTTAACGGTAAGGAAGGACGGGTAGGTTTTCGAACAGATAGCACTGTAGGGCGGTTACATCCCTAATCCCTATGGTAGGGATTTAGGGCTTGGGTATAGGGTAAGGACCCCCTCTTCGCAAGAGGGGGACAGGGGAGTCGAAAAAACAATATAATACAATGAACAAAGAAGAAAGAAATTCCTTTCGAAAGGAAATGATTGGTAAGTTAGAAGAACAATGGGCTAAGTCGAATAGCCCAGAAGACGACCTCTTCTATTATCACCCTTCAGAAGATAAAATCGTTCTATCCCATGCCCTGTTCTGGGTTATGACCCAAAATATCAAAGGTAAGGTAGGCAAGGAAAAGTACTTATTGCTTCTCCGCCAATATCAGGAAGAGATGCTCGAAGCATACTTAACTGAATCAGAAGATTTCAAAGACCTGCTTCACTATTGTAACGTCATATACAATATACCCTTCCTGTAATCCTTCGAAGCATGTACGATTTCCGTATCCACTTAGATGCTCGTAAGCTTGCCGCCATAACGATAGTCGCTGGCGGTTATGGTGGTGATATGCCAGAAGACCAGGCTTATGACCTCCTCGATGATATAGACTTCTATTATAATAAGGTGAAGTGCCGCAAGATAGAAAAGCTCATGCCGGTATTGAGTAAGTTGGTAATAGAAGAGCAAAAGTTACTTTAGCTTGCATTGAGGAATGCTTCTGACGCTATAATATAGTGGGTACGATGTAATGGTGATATACGGAGAATGTCAAGGCTGCCTAAATGGCAGCTTTGGCAATACCAATTAATAATATGCTTTTTTTGAAAAATTATTGGATGTGCTAACTACTGAAAATCAGTAGTTACGTTCTAACGGTGATTTACTCCAGATGGCAACAAAATAGTTCAAAGACCGAATCGCCCAACTTTGGGACTATATTTAGGCAATAAGAGGCATTTTTGACGCTGTATAAACTGGTCGTTTGCCAACTTGCCGCCAAAGTTAGTTAACGCCAAGGATAGCGTAAAAACTTTCCAAGGCATATATTTAATTCAAATTTAACACACTTTTTAAAGTGGAGTCATTAATTTAATTACGAACAATGAAAGAAATTAAATCACATAAACGAAGAGGAAAACTGCCAAAAATAGAGGTGGTTGATTTGTTTTGTGGTATTGGTGGGTTGAGTTTTGGAATGAAATCTAAGGGCTTTTCCATTCTTGCTGGATTTGATTTAGATGCAACTTGTAAATATGCATATGAAACTAACAACGAAGCCAAATTCAATTATAAGGATATCAAGGAGGTTCATGGAATAGATATAAACAAATACTATTCAAAGAAATCCATCAAGGTGTTGGCTGGTTGTGCACCATGTCAGCCGTTTTCTTCTTATGCATTCAAAAACAAAGAGAAAGATCCGAATAAGTATGATTTACTATACGAATTCGGTAGATTGGTGAAGGAAGTTCAGCCAGATATTATAACAATGGAAAATGTACCATCCCTTCTTACTTTTAATGAGAAAGATGTTTTTGGCGATTTTGTACATACGCTAAAAGAAGCAAAATATAACGTTTCGTATCATGTAGTATATTGCCCAGATTATGGTATTCCTCAGACGCGAAAGAGGTTGGTTTTATTGGCATCTCGGCTAGGTCCTATAGATTTGATTAAGGAAACTTGTACCCCCGATAATTATAAAACAGTACGAGATACTATTGGAAACTTGCCTCCTTTAAAAGCTGGCGAGGCTAGCTCCACTGACTCCCTACACAGATGTTGTTTCCTATCAGAAAAGAATTTGCAGCGCATCAAGGCGACTCCAGCAGGAGGTAGTTGGAAAGACTGGCCATCAGAGCTGGTTTTGGAATGTCATAAAAGAAAGGGTGGAAAAAGTTTTGGTAGTGTATATGGAAGAATGCGATGGGACAAGCCTAGTCCTACCATGACCACGCAATGTACGGGTTTGGGAAATGGAAGATTCGGTCATCCCGACCAAGATAGGGCTATTTCTGTTAGAGAAGCGGCACTGTTGCAAACCTTCCCTCGTTCTTATGCCTTCTTTGACAACGAGGATTCAATATCTATTGGTGTAGCCTCTAGATACATCGGGAATGCTGTACCTCCCAGACTTGGGGAAGTAATTGCAGAAAGTATTATTCAACATATTAGAAATACGCCAAATGAAAGATAAAAATCAAACCTTAAAATGGCGATTTGATGTTTCGACTTTTCGCTTGATAGGTCGTGAGCTCATTACAGATAGAGTCACGGCTCTATTCGAATTGGTGAAAAATTGCTATGATGCCAATGCATGTCAGGTTACTGTTCGATTCACAAATGTGGGGGCTGACAAACAAAATGCTGTCATAGAAATTATCGACGATGGCTGTGGCATGTCTTTTGAAGATATCAGGGACAAATGGATGGTTATTGGAACGTCATCTAAACGTAAAAATCCCTATTCTCCAGAACCTTTTCACCGAAGATGCGTAGGCGAAAAAGGAATTGGACGGTTTGCTGTTGATAAGCTAGGTGACAAGACTCGCATTATTACCAAAACAGCGGGTGAAAAGGAATGGCTGAATGTTGTAATTGATTGGTCTTTCTACGAACATAATGATACCAATGACATACTGCTGTTTACTGATATTGAAAACGATTACCAATATTCTCCCGCAGACAAACTCTCAGAATCGGGTACAAAGTTGGTTATCTCGGCTATCAGAGAGTATTGGACCAAAAGCGAAATAGAACAACTCATTCGTCAGATATCGAAGATCAGATCTCCTTTTGTTAATAAAAATGATGAATTTCAAGTTCGTGTGGTAGCCGATGAATTCGGAATCAATCAAAATGCAATTCATACAATTGAGGAGACAGATATAGCGACAGCTTCATTTACAATCGATTTTAACGAAAAGAACAACACTCAGGAAAGTATATTTTTTGATAAAAAAAGTAGTTCTTTTAAATCTCGAAATATACCCATAGATAAAGACTTTGGTGGAATCAAAATGAGAGTATATTTCTTTGATGGACCTGCTCGTGCCAAATATCGCAAAGCATACCCCAACGATTCGATAGATGGTTTCAAAGTCTATAGAGATGGCATCATCACCACACCATTTGCCGAGGCAAACAAGGATCAAGATAAAAAAAGAGATATCTTAGGAATTGACAAGCGTGTGTGGCAAGATATTTTCAACAGAATAAGTACGCGTGAATTTCTTGGCTCCATCGAATTGACTCGTGATGGAAACCCAAATATTATTGATGCTACCAACAGACAAGATTTTGTTGATAATGAGGCTTATCGTAAATTCAAGGACTTTATCGTACTTCAGCTAAATGCATTACAAGCCTATAAAGAGACCATGCGTAAGAAACAGAAAGAAGAAGTTTCTACTGAGCTAAATTCTGCATCTGAAAATATAAACCAATTCATCACTACGATTTCCGACTTTGCACAGCAGAACTCCAGTTTAAAGCCCACGGTTGATATTCTTATCAAACAAGCAAAAAAGACTGGGCAGTCAGTAAAAAATGCAATCAAGGAACAGAAGAAGGTAGAAGAGGACTTTACGCGTAAAGAGAATATCTATATGAGCATCATGTCACTGCAAGACTATGCCATACAGATTGCACATGCCGTTCGTACCACTTTAAATCAGATGAAGGATAGAATTGAATTTTTCTATCGTTATTACCCTGATCCAGAAGAAGAAGAACTTTTCAAATTATACGCAAAAGAAATGTTCCAAAAATACAAGGTGCTGAACCGGGTGATTGACTTTATGCTGAGTTACTCGCAGTCCAATCTGAATCCTGAAGAAATTGTTTTAAAGGAGATTTTCGAAGAAATTTTGAATGACTACAGCCATATATTTGATCAAGAAAACATCAAGGTTGATAGTTCTTTCCCTGTTCAACTCAAGTTGACAATTAATAAGCAGTTCTTTAGAGACATCCTTCAAAATCTGATTGACAATTCGATTAAGGCAATGGCAAATGCCAAAACCAAGATCCTAAAGGTGTCCTATGAAGCACTCTCCAATAATCTTGTCATTAAGGTTTCGGATACTGGGGTTGGAATCCCTGTAGAACGCAGAGAGCAAGTATTTGCCCTATACTATACTACCACTCAAGATAAAGGCGGGGCTGGTGTTGGCTTATACATTGTTAAGACCAGAGTAGAATCTTTGAAGGGAACTGTGTCTATTGAGGACAGTGAATTTGGTGAGATTGGGACTACGGTAAAAATTGTTATACCCTTTAAACATTAAAGTATGGATTTCAAAGTAGTATTTATTGATGATAATCTAGACGTAAATGAACCTATCGTTCAGAATATCAGAAAGCATTATAAAAATGCTGATTATAGTCATGTCTTTAAGAATCCGCAAGAGGGCTTAGATTTTGTTCTAGAAAACATAAATAGTAGGATGATTGTATTTCTTGACTGGAACTTTAGTGGTTTACCTACCAAAGGGATAGACATTCTGAAAGAAATACGAAAAAAAACATCTTTACTATATGTGATAATGATGTCAGCTAATCCTGTAACCTCATTTCCAGCTCAGTCGGTTATTGATATGATGAACGAAGAGAATTTCTTTTTTTTAGATCGCAGCCAAGACATTGACGTGACGTTTGGGCTGATTGACAAGATACAGAAAAATTGGGTTACTAGATTTGATTGTATCTTAGAGCAATGGCTCATTAATCATCCCGAATGTTCTGACAAGATTGCTTTTAGGACTTTTGACCAAACGATTACATGGCAAAAAATATTGGAAGAACTTCGCAAACAATCCACGATTGGGAAATCATTTGAAAAGATGGTGAATCAGTTCTATATCTATCAATTTACTGAAAACTCGGAGGCTAATGAGTAGTGTTTTGATTGCATACAACAATGATTGTAATACGGAATTACATCATTTTTTCGAGTCTTGCTCAGATGAAGCGAAACAAGCTTGTTTGGATAACAAGATAACATTTGAGAGCGTATGTCCACCTAACTTAAATGCAGATAAAGTTTGTGGAAAGATGGAGAGTAACTCTCTTTGTGTTATTGTCTCTCATGGCATAAATGGTGAGATTATCAACGAAAATAACGAAGAAGTCATCTCTATCCATACAACAAACTATAATTTTGCCAACAAAGGACTTTACGCTTTAGCTTGTTATTCAGGTCTAGATTTAAAAGATGAGTTAATAAGAATTGGAATTAAATTCTTCGTAGGTTACTCAGACTCATGGATGATAGGAACTGACGAAGAGTTATTCTTGAAATGTGCTCTTCAGGGCTTGAAAGATTTTCTTTCTGGAAAATCTAAGAAGGATGCAAAGGAATGTATGATATCCACATATAAAAATACGATTAAAGATATGCCATCTAATTCTTTTGAGGATAACTTTCAAAAGATGCTAATGATAAACAATTTGGAGTCTCTTGTTTTTGAAGGAGAAGATGATTTATTGTTTTCTGATTTAGCGTAAAAATACTCCAGTTCGGGATAAGATTTTGTTCATAAAAAAGTTGGTAGTCTTATAAATATTTTGCACCTTTGCAGGTGAAAGTGTGTCCTGAGACAGAATGAAGTCTGATATTGGCTATATTTGATAGATTTCTGTCGTAACTTCTAAAGAGATGGTGGCAGACCCACTGTATTCGGCATGCAGGTGCTGATTGCAAACCACTTTGTGCTGCTCTGATGGAAACAGATGGGTAGTGAACGACAATTGAAAGCCTTTCGTAAGGTTGGCAAGGTATGTGTCAAGGAGATGAACGCAAGTGAACCATTGATGAAGCATCGTTAGCAAAAAATTAGTTTTCACACTGGGTGAAGGGATTTGTACCCTATCCACGTCTAGGTTAATAAAGAATATAAACTAATAAACAAAAGAGTTAAGTACGAAGAGCCGTGTGATGGGAGACTGTCAAGCACGGTTCCGAGAGAAGGGAGGGTGAAATTCTCTCCACTTACTCGACCGTTGAATTCTCTTGCTTATTTTGCAACACTAAGATAAGTGAATTCTTCGACAGGACAAAATCTCGGGCAACTTTTTGTTGCTCAGGAACTTAAAAAGTTTAATTTATAATAGTGTTGCGGAATTAAGGATAAACTGAATGACCTTGTGAATACTTCTTTGTCTGATGATGTTGCATGCCTTGATATATAAGATACATCGAAAGGTCGTCCTTTGGATAATCAGGTAATGTTACTGATTAAAGAAAAGACTGGCGTAACGAATAGCCGTGCCTTTCAGCAATTGCCTGAAGAAACAAAACGGTCGGTTTTGATTGAATTGAAGGGTATGAGAGCATCACTTCGCCAATTGGAGAGATTGACCGGAATCGGGAAAAGTATGGCTACTCTGTGTATCGCCTCACTTATATGAGTGGTGTAGTTCCTCCGTTGTCCATTACCAAGGAGGTTCTTTACATCAACAGGGAGTTTGTCAATACGATGATAGACATATACAACGAGTTGATGCACTACCCACCTTTCCCTGGTTGGAAAGATGGACTGGAAGAATTATGGAACTGAGTTAAGCAGGAAATTCTTTGTAGCCTATGGTAAGGAATCGCTCAACATACAGGAATTCAACGTTTGATATACCATCGAACCGCAATTTGTGGCTGACATTGGGGCAGTATGACGCTCTGGTCGAATACCAAGAGGTTGCCAGTAGATATTATCTTGGAACTTTTGATGCTAAGAAAGAATCCTTTGACTCCTTTCTCAGTCGCACTTCTATAGTTACAGGTGTGAGGTTAAATAACATAAGTCTTGCAAATTTTAGGGAGAAACAAATTCAGGGCTATCTTGTGTTCCCGAATGCAAGTTTCGATGATTTCATTACTGATTTCGTTGATGATGTAAAGTTCTTAATAGATCCAGCTTTCTCGTTAAGCAAAATAGATGGTTCAAAGTTTGATAAACTTGTGGACGCACTTTTGCAAATTGGGATAAGTCCTTCGATTGAGAAGTTCAAGAAAGAACTGTATGACTATTACAGGTTGTTGCGTAATGACGTGGCGCATAGCTTGAATCAAAACTACGAGAAGGAATATAAAACTCTCGACAAGAAAGCTATTGCTGCTTTTTATACGACTCTTAGCGAACCAAAGGAAAAATCAAAGTTGTCGTTTGATGATTTCATACTGTGTACAGCAAATATTAAAAATATTGCAGATCTTCTGACCATTAGCCTATTACCCAATATTAATTGGGAGCAGTTAGTGCTTAACAACAGGGAGCAACTGATTCCAAAATATGAAAGATTCGTTCACGGAGGTAGGACTAAAAGACTCCAAACTTACGTGTTAAACTGCATAAGAACACTTTACGGATACACACTCGATGAATTGACGATAAACAATATAATCGGCTCATTAGAATAGATGGTAGTTCATCCCCCTTCAGGATAGGCACATAATCGTGGCTATGCTGAAGGGGAAGGCAGAAGTTCGAATCTTCTATGAGTCACTTATAGTTTAATAAAATGGAAGAACCTATAGAAAATAATACGCAGGAGCGTGAAGATGACCTGTTAACGGAGCAGCAGGACATTTTCTCTTATTATCGTCGTCTTAGGAGTAATCTCTTCTCAGATACGGAAGTTGTGTATGAGACTAAACTAACTCCTGAACTCTTCGACCTGAAATTGCAACAGCTCTCGCAGGACAAGAAACAGTCGGAGTTTGAGAACTTTGTCTTGGTGCTGGCCGCACGTCTGGTGACACCCAACATTAAGCCACAGACCGGCCCTGATGGTGGTGGTGATGGTAAGGTGGATGGCGAGACATATCCTGTTGACAAAGCAATATCTGACAGGTGGTGGGTGTCTGAAGGAAGTACTGGTGACCAAAAATGGGCGATAGCTATTAGTGTTCAGAAAAACTGGAAAAGTAAGATAGAGGGTGATGTCCAGAAAGCAGTAGAGACTGGCCGTGGCTATACGAAGGTGATATTCTTCTCTAACCAGAAAATCAAATCAAGTACACGTCAAGAGGTAGAGGATGAACTGTCAAAGCAGTATGGTGTGGCAGTTAGTATCTTTGACGGCAAGTGGTGTTCGTTTGCCGTATTTGAACAAGACTGTTATGATGTTGCAACCGATAAGCTGAATTTTTCCGAAGAATATAGGAGAAAGACCATCAAGGAAGGCTCCCACGATAAGCGCAGGAAAGAAGAACTGGAGCAGTTGGAGAACGATTTGTTGTCACGACAAGTAGAAAGCCTTGATACTGACTATATTGACGATTTGCTCCAGACCTGCATATTAAGCAGAGGGTTGGAACGTCCACGAATGGAGACCGAAGGACGCTTCAACCGTGCGCAGCGAGAAGCAGAGGCACATGGTTCACCTGTGCAGCGGTTCAATATAACCTATAATCATGCTTGGACATCGTTTTTCTGGTTCCACGATGTGAATGCCATGTATGCAGATTATCTGAAGTTAAAGGAATTCACAAAGACGCACACAACTGTGCATACTATAGAACTGATGACCAATATCCTCACGAATTTGGAAAATGCGGCGGGCGTTGGCTTATTCGATTCCGAAAAGTTTTGTGAGGAAGTTAAGGATTTAAAGACGATAAAGGAGCGAGAAGATCTTTCGCAGGCGAGCCGTCTGTTTCTTGAACTTTTCTTCACAGAACATAGGTTACTCCAATTGTTACACTATACGCAAGACCCAACGTCAGAGTTAAAGAAACTGTCAGAGTTGATTGAGGCATGTGCCAACTATCCAGACATTAGTTTTAATGCTCAGATAACTATCGTAGAGATAATGGGACGAGTTATAGATGACAACGATGAATATGAGAAGCTTATCGACAAGATTTCTGAGATTTCGTCTCAGCGCAAATCAGAGGTTGAGGGTGCCTTAATACATTTCAATCGTGCACAGACCTTGATAGACAAACAACAATACAAGCCTGTGGTGAAACATTTAGGGCACTGTGTACAGGCATTTCAGAAAGAAGGCTATGAGTCCGAACTGGTTAAAACATACGGCTATATGGGCATAGCTCTTTATAATCTTGAACTTCCATATAGTGGAAAGGCATATCTAGTTAAGGCAGCGTCGATACTCGTCAAGGAGTTTTTTACTAAGGGATCTATCAGCCACCTGCTGCTTACTGTGCTGTGGAAATTGTGCGAAATAGAGCTGATGACAGGTCGTCTGGTGATGTATCTCAACTGGCGTGAACTGCTATTTGTCATTGCCCATAATGGTCAAGAAATAGAGAGTAAAGAATTTGTTGAAAGAGATGTGCTGTTCGATGGAGGTTGGGCTTGTCATTTTGCGGCAGCAGACCTTACGAGAGAAACTATTTGCATCTTGCCTGATATTTTTGCACGTTGCGATATGCCCATTTCAGAAAACTATCTGAAGTATGCTTTAGGGTACGAAGACTCTGTGGATGAGCAGTATATTCATCTTGTCAATGATGATTGGAATAGTTTGCTTAGGCAGCAACCTATACACAAGCAGTTCCTAAACTCTCTAAATATAGCGGAAGAAGGGCAGACTTCTATTAGCACCCTGGCAAAGGGCTGTCGTTTCACTGTAAGTTATGAGAATTCAGTTAGGAACCAAATGGTTGCTGAGACATTTTTAGCAACTGTGGAAACACTGCTTGCCACTTTTGACACACTGGAACTTGTGGTGATGAGCCAGGAGATTCAGGTGGAAATTGTCTTAACTGATGGACAATCAGAACTGGAAAGAGGAGAAAACGGAACAAAATATGTGTTCAAAGTGAACCACGACTCTCTTGATGGAGAAACATATTGGCGTTGCTTTGCCTTCTTTATGGCATGTTTCATGTCCATTAATGCAGTATCAAACACAGATGTTGGAGAGTTGGTGGCTCAGCGACACGAAAAAGAAAAGTTGATGGACAGGGTGACTGCTATGATGGAACTGAACAACTCAGTGTATAATGTGCTTGGCGATAAGTTCAAGTATTCTGTTCGTCAATGGCAAAATGCAAATGACAGATCCTATGTTTGTAAGTCTGATGCAATGGGTGAAGCCTATACAGATCAGAACTCACATACAGAACAGTGTGGTGTACAGACTTTTTGCATCTCGAGCACTATGGAATGGTGGGAAGAAGCAGGATGGACGGGTGTGTGCTTCATGTACGACCGATGGTTCGCTGCTCCACCTATAGTGGGCCTGGCATTCAAGAACTTGGAGGCTGGCAGAAAAATCATCCATGAATGGAAAGAAAAAATAGCAAAGGGTGAACCAAGTATAGAACTGCATCTGATAAGAGGCATTGACAAGTCGCATCCCTCATGGTATAGAGCTTGTGTTACTCCAGAGATACCTTTTGATAAGATTACAGAAGGTCGATATGTCGCTGTGATGTGTCGGAAGCGTACGATGACTCCAAACGACACATCGAATCTGGACAATTTTGAGCGGATATATTCTCGGTTCGGTAAGTGCCAGCTTGTAGCAGTTGAAATTGACGACCAGATGCATGTAAATATGAACACCGGTTTTAGCGAGGCCATTGAGCTTAAAAAGGTTATCATTACCGATGCATGGAAAGTATCGGCCCAAGAACCTACGAGGAACGCATTGGAGTGGGATGATGACCCCATCATTCCAGAATCGGAGAAAACGACAGCCCCTGTCATTGAATTATTGAAAAACTTGCGTGAAGTTCATAATAAGACAGGGGAGGGTAATTAGTTAGGAGATGAACGATTATGAAAACCTGTTTAGGAAAGAAGAAAACAAATTCGTTTGCGGATGTGCTGAAGGGCAGAAGAACGGTAATGACTGATTTTGTAAGCTACGCCACAAGCAGGTACTGTCCTGATGAAGAACAGACAAAACTACTTGCAGAGTTCCACAAGCATGTGTGGAAGGATTGCAAGATAGAAACTGTTGGGCAACTGACCGAATATGAGAACCTATATCTGCAGTATTCTGAAAAGTTTGACTTTGTCTATGATACAGAGGTCGATGAGTTTGGATTTGTGGATATGAATGATGGTAAAGCGTGCTTACTCTCCAAAGGAAGGTTTGAACAGTTATCAAAGAATCTGAGTACAAGCGAATTTGCAACGAAAAGCTGAGAGTATGGGCTTTCGGACTTGGAAATTGTGGTCTTACTTAGTTTTCTTGCGGATATACTAACCTCGGCTACCAGAACCGTCGTTCTGAACATCTTGCCGCAATGTGGCAGATTGTCAACTGGGATGTTGTTGAACAACGGAATAATTAATAAATACATGGAACAGCAAGAGAAAATCTCAATGGAAGATATAGATAAAATAGAGAAGATATTTAATGTAGAATATTCTGATACTGTTAAGTATGCAGTACGTTATGGTTACAATTATCGAATAGAGGCAGAGCAGAAGCATAATTCCTATTCCCATGCTTGTTTACCAGATACATCTGCAATTCTTCTATGGCTTGGTCAAAAAGTAATTGACGGAGTTATATGGGATTTATTCAAAGTAGCTGCAAAAAAGCTTTATGAGAAGTTTGTCAAGTCCAATAGTTATCTTTCGGAAAAACTCAGTAAGTTCCTGTCAGATGAACAAGACCTCAAAAGATTCTATACTTACGTAAAAGAATTCAATGAGCAGAACATGACCGTAACAGAGGAACAGTTCAAATATATTCGAGAAGAAATAATTGCAGATTTCTTTGGAAAGGAATGTGGAAAGATATATGAGCAAGAACATCGCCTACCTACAATCCAAGAATATATGAGGATTAACCGTGAGGCTTTAGTTCATGCAGATAAACTTATGGTGCTTCTGAATTAGGGCGTTAAATTCTGCGGTAACCATCTATTTCTCCACATTGCCCACTAAAGAATAAGTAAGTGGATAAACTCAACGGCGAGTTACAGGCTCGCCGCCGCTAGATTTCTTTAGAGGTTTCTTTGACATGGTAGTGGCGGGAAGACAAGATTATCCTGACATGACGAAGGCTCTCTTATGTTAATCATAGGTAAAAATCGAAAAAGTTCAATTCTTGGAAATATGCTTTACCCAGTAAACACTGGAGGCCGAGCTATATTGCCATAGGGGTTGGATGCTTACTTTAAATATACAGAATGAATAATATCTCAGATTGGATTATTCCAATATCTTCATCATTGGTAACAATTATTGTTACAGTAATGACTTGTAAATGGCAATTACGAACCGAGTTAAGAAAAATATCGGAGAATTATGTCTCCGATAAGAAGTATAAAGCATACTATAATGCGGTGAATATGTTTTATTCAATTATGTCAGAAATTAAAAATAAGGGAGCAATAGTCGGTCCTTCTGATAGATTTCAAGAAATGTTGAAAGTAAAAGAAGACCTCTTTGTTTATGGTTCGGACAAAGCTTTTAGGGCTTTTACTGAGTTTCTTTGCAATAGTTCTCAAAATCAGCCTAATCAAGATTACATTGAGTATTTCTTGAATTTTATGTTGATTGTAAGAAAAGAAATCTCTGGAGGAAAAAGTAAATTAACAACTGATGATATTCTGCTGAATATTATGCAAAGTCATGAAGAACTTCGTAAATATCAAGTTTTTTGTGGCTTTAAATAAAATGTTATCTCATAAAAACAAATACGTTTTCCGAATGCTATTCTTGATTGTTGTATTGTAGTTTATGAGGCGATGTATATGGCAAGGATGTTGAAATAACAGAGAATATTATGAGCGAGGAACAATACAATGAATTGCAAAAAGCCTATACAAAGGAGGTTTTGGCAAGCATGATAAAGGCTGATATACGCAGTAGGTTTCCAGAACCTTATGCAAGTATGTATTGCAAACAATTTGATGATTTCAAAAATGTTGCAGATTTCTTGGAATTTGCAGCAAAGTTAATGAGAAGATAATAACATGTTTAACTTGTCTTTGCTTTCCTCTGATTCATACAAAATAAGTCTTAAGATAAGGCATAAAAAGCATCGTATTAAGGCGGTCCCATCCCGCACAACATGGCGAGACCTTTGATGGTCCGCCAACCTTAGAGCGTAGCGGTTCTGAGCACCGGAGGGCGGTTACATCCCCGCTTCCTGAGGAAGAGGGGCTTGGGGAGAAAGTGGAGCCCTCTTTGGAAAGAGGGACGGGGTGATTCGAAAAAATAAGAAAAAATAAAAACACAATATCATTATGAATGATTTCAAAGATATAACAGTAGCAGTAGCCGGTACCGGCTACGTCGGTCTGAGCATAGCAACCCTGTTATCTCAGCACCATCATGTAACAGCAGTAGATGTAATCCCAGAGAAGGTGGAGAAACTCAACAATAAGATTTCTCCTATCCAGGACGATTACATCGAAAAGTATTGTTATATCGCTGCAGCGTAGGCAAGGACATCCGCTTGTATGAATACAAGAACTGCGTGGTTCATGCAGCCGATGAAATCAAGGCGGTAGTGCAAGGCTCGGATGGCTATAGCGTAGCTAGAAGAATGGGCAGCTACTTGTTTGTTCTTTGAAAGAGAAACAGAGAATTAAGGAGTTTGTGCTGTCGTAATTCAGCGATGCAATGAATAAAATAGTTAGGTGAAAATGGAAAAGAGAAAAGAATTAAGTGTTGCGGTTTTGGAATTATTGAGCAATATCTTAGGTGATACAACTGAAGGCTTGACTGGAACTGAAATTCATAGTTTCTTATTACAAGCTGGAATTTCCGATATTTCAGAAAATGATACCTTTTTAGCTAAACGTAAGAGGCTGTACAATGCTTTTACCAATTTCCAAAGTACCCAAAAATGTTGTAATAACATATTGAAATTCATTCAACTTGTTCTAACTCCTTCAAGATTTGTAGGAAAGTCTGAGGAGTTTGAGGCATTGAGAACAAAAGTAAATCAACAGTTGGCATTCGAAGGTTATGAAATTAGAGAAAACGGAAAGTTTGCTCAGATTAAAAAAGCCAATGTCATTTCTGATGTAGAGCTAAAGGTCGAAAATTTAAAGCAAGAACTTACATATAGAAATGCTCATACTCAAATATTCAGATATTGTACTCCTGAGCTTCTTTCCAATAACTATTTCCATTCAGTTTTTGAAGCAAGTAAGGGATTATTTCAGCGAATCCGCGATTTGTCAGGTCTTACTACTGATGGCAATGCCCTTATAGAGCAAGTGTTTAGTAGCAATCCTATTTTGATTATAAACAATTATCAGACACAACAAGAGAAAGATGAGCATACTGGCTTTTGTAATCTTTTAAAAGGATTATGTGGAATGTTTAGAAATCCTGAAGCTCATCAGCCCAAAATATTTTGGGATATAGATGAGCAAGATGCTTTGGAAATTCTTGGTCTTATATCTTATTGCCATCGAAGATTGGATAAAGCTCAGAAGATTAGAAATGTATAATAAATAAGTCACTAGTGTCTATTGAAAAGGATTATGTGTTTGTTGATACTAGTGTATTTTGTAAAGCTAATAATTTTATGTCTTAAATAACGTCTATTATGAGCGAGGAACAATACAACGAATTGCTGAAAGCCTATACCAAGGAGGTTTTGGCAAATATGATAAAGGCTGATATACGCAGTAGGTTTCCAGAACCTTATGCAAGTATGTATTGCCAGCAGTTTGATAATTTCAAGAATGTTGCAGATTTCTTTGAATTTGCAGCAAAGTTAATGAGAAGATAATAACATATTTATAACTAGTCTTTGCTTTTTGCAGATTCAAGTAAATAAGGCTTAAGGTTAGGTATAGAAAGCCCAGCATCAAGGCGGTCCCATCCCGCACAATATGGCGTAGACCTTTGATGGTCCGCCAACCTTGGAGCGTAGCGGTTCCGAGCACCGAGTAGGGCGGTTTTCTCCCTCGCTCCTGAGGAGAGAGGGTCGGGGTGAGAGGTGGAGCCTTCTTTAATGGTAAAGAAGGACGGGATGATTTTAGAAATCTTTATTATTTAAAGAACTAGATTAATGATACATATTATAATCATGGCTGGCGGCGTAGGCAGCCGCTTCTGGCCTATGTCAACCCCCGATTACCCAAAGCAGTTCATTGATGTGATGGGAGTCGGCCGTTCCCTCATTCAATTGACAGTAGATAGATTGAAGCCAATCTGTCCTGTCGAGAACATGTGGGTAGTGACAAACGAGAAATACATTCGCATTGTCAAGGAGCAAATCCCTGACATGCCAGTAGATAACATATTAGCAGAGCCGGAGGCTCGCAATACCGCTCCATGTATTGCTTATGCCTGCTGGAAGATCCAGAAGAAGCATCCTGATGCCAACATCGTGGTGACACCATCCGATGCCCTGGTCATTAATACCTCAGAGTATCAGCGAGTGCTCAGCAAGGCATTGAGCTATACTTCCGATAAGAACGCCATCGTTACCATCGGTATCAAGCCAAGCCGCCCGGAAACAGGCTATGGCTATATCGCCTCAGCAGAGCCAACATCCGTAGATGAAATCTACAAGGTAGAGGCTTTCAAGGAAAAGCCAAACCTGGAGACAGCCGAGCAATACCTTGCCGCTGGCAATTACTATTGGAATGCCGGAATCTTCGTATGGAACATCGATACCATCAGCAAAGCAATCCGCACCTTCCAGCCTCAGCTTGCCAGTATCATGGACGAGATGGCACCTTCTTTCTATACCGAACAGGAGAAAGAGGTAGTCGGCAAACTCTTCCCAACCTGCGAGAAGATAAGCATTGACTATGCCGTGATGGAGAAGTCGAAGGAAATCTATACCTTGCCAGCCGAGTTTGGCTGGAGCGACTTAGGCAGCTGGGGCAGTCTCCGAACCTTGCTTCCACAGGATGAGGCTGGCAATGCCAAGGTAGGCAAGGACATTCGCTTGTATGAATGCAAGAACTGCGTGGTTCATGCAGCCGATGAAAGCAAGGTGGTAGTTCAAGGCTTGGATGGCTATATCGTTGCCGAGAAGAATGGACAACTGCTTGTTTGCTCTTTGAAAGAGGAGCAGAGAATTAAAGAGTTCGGAAAATGAAAGAACGATAAATATAATAATCCTAGAATAGTTAATATGCTTTACATAAAGCAATGTTAGTATGAATGGCTATGATGTAATCTAATTAAATAAATATCTATGAATAACGATATAGAGGCAATAAAAATTATTTCAGAGTGTGTAGGTAAACAACTTCTAAATTTAAATCCCATTACCGGCTTTATTGTTTCTTACGTTGAAACAGTAAAAGAGAGACAAGCGGAAAGAAAATTGACTCGATGCTTGGAAATGTTAGAAAGTTTGCAAAAAGACTTGGATGAATCACAAAAGAACATTAATGAGAAATATGTGAAGAATGATAATTTTCTTGATATATTTGAGCAAACTGTAAATCAAGTCGCAAATGAACGAAATGATGACAAAAGGATGTATTTCAAGAATATTCTATTGAATAGCATCTTTAAAGATACAGTAGATTATGATATTACAGAGAAATACATGAATATTTTGTCACGGTTGGAAAAAGACGATTTAACCATTTTAAAAGTTCTATATCAGCCAGAGTTGGCTAATAAAGCTAAAGGATATGTCTTGAAGAATCCTAATCTGGTAAATGGTAAACGTTCTGAATTTTATCGAATAGAGAGAAATTATGATTTAGTATGGACTCTCAAAGATTTACTTCAAATCAATGAAGAACAGATAAAGGATTCATTATATGCTTTGACTAGAGAGCGATTAGTTAATGAAAATACTCTAAGTTTTTCTCTTAAAACTGATGGTAATCCTGTCCATGTTCTTAAGAATCATTTAACCCCAAAAGGCAAATCCTTTATTAGTTATCTTCTAAAGGATTAGGTTAGTATATTTAGTTTATATACTATAGAAAATAAATTCTATTCTAAAAATAAAATAGCTATGAAAGTAGTACTTTTAGCAGGAGGCTTTGGCACCCGTATTAGCGAAGAGAGCCAGTTTAAGCCTAAGCCAATGATTGAGATTGGCGGAATGCCAATCCTTTGGCACATTATGAAGGAATATTCATATTATGGGCACAATGAGTTTATCATCTGTGCAGGTTACAAACAAGAATACATCAAGGAATGGTTCTCCAATTACTTCCTTCATAACAGCGATGTGAGTTTCGATTGGCGGAATGGGACTAATGAGGTTACTATTCATCAAAGCGAGTTGGAACCTTGGAAGGTGACGGTAGTCGATACTGGCTACAACACCATGACTGGTGGCCGTATCAAGCGTGTGCAGAAATATGTGGGTAACGAACCATTCTTCATGACCTATGGTGATGGCGTTTGTGATGTAGATATAGACAAACTCTTAGAGTTCCATAAGTCACATGGCAAACTTGCCACATTGACCGCAGTCAAAATGAAGCAAGAGAAGGGTGTGCTCAACATCGGTGGTGATAATGCTGTTAAGTCATTCCGAGAGAAGAATATTACCGATGGAGCACCTATCAATGCTGGTTATATGGTTTTGCAGCCAGAAATCTTTGATTATCTTACAGGTGATGCCTGCGTCTTCGAGAAAGCGCCATTGGAACAATTGGTAAAAGAAGGCCAGCTGATGTCATACGTCCATGAAGGATTCTGGCAGTGTATGGATAACATCCGTGAGAAGAATATGTTGGAGAAGTTATTGGAAACCAATACTGCTCCATGGAAGAAATGGGAAAGAGAAGTCCCTAAATCATCAATTTTATAAATCAATTAAAAATAAATAATATGGCATTTAATAACGTCTATCAAGGAAAGAAAGTATTGATTACTGGCAATACAGGTTTTAAAGGTTCATGGCTTTCTACATGGCTCACTATGTTGGGTGCTGAGGTTTATGGCTATTCTATCGATGTGCCTTCAGAACCTGGAATGTTCAATGTATGTAAATTGAATGATAAGATTCACCATAAGTTTGGAGATATCCGTGACAAAGAGGCAATGAACGCTTATGTGCAGGAAGTGAAGCCAGACTTCATCTTCCATTTGGCAGCTCAAGCATTGGTATTGACATCATACAAAGATCCATTTGATACAATGACAACAAATGTGATTGGTACTACATCAGTACTCGAAGCAATCAGAAATATTGATTGGAATTGTACATGTGTATTGATTACCTCAGACAAGGCATATAATAATGTAGAATGGATTTGGGGCTACCGTGAAACTGATGAGGTTGGTGGCAAGGATGTTTACTCAGGTTCAAAGGGTGCAGCAGAATTAGCAATCCGTTGCTATTGGTATTCTTTCATTCAGAACATGCCAAATATCAAGATGGGTGTGGCTCGCGCTGGTAATGTCATCGGTGGTGGAGATTGGGCTAAAGACCGTATTATTGTAGATTGTGTTAAGGCATTCTCTAAGGGAGAAACTGTAGAAATCCGTTGCCCTAAGGCTACCCGTCCTTGGCAGCATGTATTGGAACCACTGAGTGGTTATCTTACTTTGGGACAATATCTCTATGAGAACAAATCGGAAAATGGAGAGGCTTATAATTTTGGTCCACGTGCAGAACAGACAAAGACTGTGTTCGAGTTGACGCAGGATTTGGCAGAAGAATGGGGATTGGATAAGGAGAAAGCATCTAAGCTGACCGGTAATGTTCCTTTCAAGGAGGCTACCCTTTTGAAATTGAACTGTGATAAGGCTCTTGCTTATCTCAATTGGCATTCAACTTTACATTATGAGCAGTGTGTACATATCATTGCAGAGTGGTACAAAGCATTCTATGAGGGCAAAAACGTAGATATGTTCGATTTGACCAAGAAACAGATTGAATATTATACTAAGGAAGCTGTAAGTCAGAACTTAAATTGGACAAAATAATATGATAGAAGGAGTAGAATTACATCCGATGAAGCACATTGCTGTTCCTAAGGGTGATATATTTCATGCCATTCATAGTACAGATGAAGGATATGTTGGTTTTGGAGAAGCTTACTTCTCTGAAATCAAACATGGCATGGTGAAAGGCTGGAAGCGCCATAATCGTATGGTGCTAAACATCGTTGTACCTGTTGGTGCTGTAAAGTTTGTTGTTTACGATGATCGTGAAGGCAGTAAGACAAAAGGACAGTTTGAAGAAATTATCCTTTCACCAAAGGATAATTACCAGCGTTTAACGGTTCAGCCAGGTCTCTGGATGGCTTTTGCAGGAGCAGGTGAGGGCACATCTATGCTGATGGATATTATACCGGAAGTTCATGATGATTCAGAGGCATCAAGGGTTGATTTGTCAGAGATACCTTATAATTTCAACGTATGAGAATACTGATTACTGGAGCTACAGGCTTCGTTGGCAAGACGTTGATACCTTATCTCATTAGTAAGGGTGTAAATGATTTGGTTCTTTTAGTCCGAAATCTAGATAAGGCAAAGACTTTGTTTGGCAACGAATCTGTAGAAATGATAACTACCCAGTCTTCTGATTGGATGGAGCAAGTACAGAATGCTAATCCAGAAGTTACTTTACATCTGGCAGCATTCTTTACAGGCCGACATGATAATGAGAATGTAAATAAATTGGTGGAAGCCAATATTTCGTTTACCACATTTTTGTTGGAGGCATTGAGTAATACTCAGTGTCAGCACTTCATCAACATAGGTACATTCTCAGAATTCAGATATGGAAATGGTGAGTTTCATCCTAACAACTTGTATTCTGCAACAAAAACGGCAGAACGTCCAATCATCCGATATTATCAATCCATTTCTAAGTGGAATTGGATTAATGTTGTTGTCTATTCTCCTTATGGTAGATATAATGCCTATAAGAAGGTAATAGATTATATGATTGATTCTTTTTCCGCTAGCGAACCCGTTGACTTTACAAGGGGTGAACAGATTCTTGATTTCATTCATGTTGATGATATGGCTGATTTCTTCTATACGTTGTTGCAGAAACTACCAGAATTGAAAGATTCTTTTTACCAGTTTCATTTGGGAACAGGAAAAGGACATTCTATTCGAGAGGTTGCATCTAAGATGGAAGAGATTTGGGGAAAGAAAATGAATGCAAATTGGGGTGGTAGAGTTTATTCTGAGCAAGATATTATGCATGCTGTTGCACCGATTGAGCAGAATATAAGGTTATTAGGTTGGAAATCTAAAATCTCTTTAACTCAGGGAATTGAAATCTTGAAAAAAGATACTCAAATTACCCCCCCCATTTTAGAATATGTTAAACTATTTTATCTATGTGCAGCATGAGAATACTGATTACTGGAGCTACGGGCTTTGTGGGTCAGAACCTCATGCCGATGCTCGTAGATAAATGTCCGGAAGCTGAAATCTTAGTTCTCTGTAGAAATGTAGATAAGGCACATGCTCTTTTTCCTAATTTATCAGTCTTATTTAAAGAGGCAGAAAATTGGGATAGTGTTAAAGCCTTCAATCCTCAGATAGTATTGCATTTAGCAAGTCTTTCTACATCACGCAATGATACAGATATTATTCAGCCGCTATTGCAGTCGAATATATTATATGGTATCCAGTTGTTGGATGCTCTGAAAGAATGTAAATCCTTGAAGCTGTTTGTTAATACAGGAAGTTTTGCAGAATATAGATTTGGAACGGAAGCAATAAATGACGCATATCTTTATGCCGCAACAAAGAGTGCATTTCGTGTATTTGTAGATTATTATTCGCAACTCTGTCAATTCAAGTACATCAACGTCATTCCTTATACTATATACGGAGGAAAACCGACAGTCAAACGACTAATGGATTATATTTTGGAATCTATGGATAGTAAGGAATCTGTTGACATGACAGCTGGAGAGCAAATCCTTGATTTCACTCATGTTGATGATTTGTGTGACTTTTATGTTCATGTAGTAGAGAATGCGGAAATAATATCTGATATAAAGAATGGTGAGTCATTTCATATCGGTACCGGAAGGGGAACTACTATCAGAGAACTTACTTCCATGATGGAGCATGTATATGGCAAGAAATGCAATATTAATTGGGGTGGACGTCCATATCGCGACAGGGATACGATGCAAGCAGTTGCTCCGATAGCCAAGAATATATCTATGTTAGGATGGAAAGCTAAGATTTCGTTGAAGGATGGAATATTAAAAATGAAGAATCAAATCAATTATGAATAAGACAATTATATTGGGAGCAGGTATTTCTGGTTTAGGAGCAGCTTATGCTTGTAAGCAGAAAGGCATACAACCTCTCATTCTGGAAAAGGATGATACTTTTGGCGGATTGTGTGGATGTTTTACTATTGATGGGTTTACCTTTGATCGCTTTGTTCATCTTTCCTTTGCCAAGGAAGAGGAAGTATTGAAGATTTTTAATTCATCTGCTGGCAACATCATTACTCATATCCCTAATCCTTACAATATCTATAACAGAAAATGGATTAAGCATCCTGCCCAAAATAATCTGTTTCCATTGGATGAGCAAGAGAAAAAGAAAATCATAGACGATTTCTTGGCTCGTCCACAAGTAGATATGTCTCAGATTACCAATTATGAGCAATGGCTAAGGATGCAGTTTGGAGATTACTTTGCCGAACACTTCCCAATGGTTTACACCAAAAAGTATTGGATGTGTGAAGCAAAGGATTTGGAAACCAAATGGGTAGGACAGCGAGTATATCAGCCATCTGTAGAGGAAGTTATTCAAGGATCCAAGACAGCAGATACACCTGTTACTTATTACGCAAAGGAGATGCGTTATCCAAAGACGGGAGGTTTTAAGCATTTCTTTAGTTCTTTGGCAGATAGTACAGACATTCGATACAATCAAAAGGTTGTGGCAATTAACACAGAGAAAAAAGAAGTAAAGACAGAAGATGGCTATGTATATCAATACGATAAGCTTTATTCTTCTATTCCATTGCCAGAATATAGTCACCTCTTGCATGATATCCCTGAGGATGTAAAGATAGCAATAAGTAAGTTGAAATGTACCTCTGGTTATCATATATCTATTGCCTTAAGAACTAAGAATATTCCTCCATACTTGTGGTGGTATATCTATGATGAGGATATTCTGGCAGCAAGAGTCTATTCCCCATCATTAAAATCACCAATGAATGCTCCTGAAGGTTGTTCGTCTTTGCAAATGGAAGTATATTGTAAGGAGGGTGAATACACAGAAAAACAGCTTTTGAATGGAACTGTAGGAAAGTTGGTTGAATTAGGTATAATAAAACAGGAAGATGTACTCTTTACTCATGTCGGTTACGAAAAGTATGCCAACGTAATCTTCGATCAGAATATTTATGATAGTCGGGAGATCGTGAGAAACTATCTTAAATCTGTAGGTATAGAGCCTTTCGGACGATTTGGAGAATGGGGATATCTTTGGAGTAACCAGAGCTTGTTAAGTGGAATGAATGCAATAAAATAAAATAATATATGGCATCCTTAAAGAAGAATATATTTTATAATTCAATCCGGGTAGGAAGTAATCTAGTCTTTCCTCTTGTTACATTTCCGTATGTAACAAGAATTATGGGACCAGATACATTAGGCTTGTTTAATTATATAACTGCAATAGCAGGATACTTCACTTTATTTGCAAGTCTTGGATTTCCTATTTATGGTATAAGAGAAGTTGCACAGAGTAAAGATGATCTAGATAAACTGCAATCAGCAACAAATGCAATTTTCACAGCTAATATTCTTGCATGTTTGGTGGTCTATGCTGTATATTTTATCGCTTCTTTATTTCTTGCGCATTCAGAACATGACTTTTGGCTATACTTTGTTCTTGGTCTGTCAGTCCTACTGTCGTGTATCTCCTTTGATTGGTTTTATCAGGGCGTTGAAGATTTTAAGTATATAACGATCAGAAGTATAGCAATAAAGCTGATTTCAATAGTTTGTCTTTTTATCTTTGTTCGTACAAATGAAGATATTTTACCCTATGCGATACTGACAATAGCAGGAACTTGTGGTAATAATATATTGAACCTCATAAGAATAAGGAAATATATAAAGCTGAAAATCTCATTTCAGGACTGTTGGAAACATACAAAAGGTGCTTCTGTACTTTTCTTAGGTACAATAGCTGTTAGTCTTTATACAAATCTCAATAGTGTAATGGTGGGAGCGTTAGGTACAATGGCAGCTGTCGCCTTTTTTACAACAGGCAACAAACTGGTGCAAATGCTGATGACTGTCTTAGGGGCAGTCACATCTTCTATTATTCCTCGTATGGCTTATCTTGTAGGCAAGGGAGATGAAAAAGAAGCAATAGCTTTGCAAAAGAAAACGTTAAATTTACTTCTTTATGTTTCCATACCTATGGTATTTGGTATAATTGCTTTAGCTCATCCCCTAATATTATTATTTGGAGGTAAGGAGTTTTTGCCTGCAGTTCCTGTTATGCAGATATTATCGACTCTTTTGGTTATCATTACATTATCTGGTTTTTTAGGAAATCAAATTTTGATACCTATGCATAAAGAAAAATATGGCAACTATTGTGTGGGGGGAGGAGCAATTGCGAATTTAACAGTGAATTTCATGTTGATACCATTATTTGCAGAAATTGGCGTAGCAATAGCAGTCGTTATAGCCGAAATTGTTGTGACTGCAATGCATTTTTATTTTGCTCATCGTTATATGAAACTCAAGTGGATGGATTTTGTGCCTATTAAATGTATTTTAGCTTCAATCTTAATGTTTTTGGTTATAGTAGCTACCTATTCCAATGACTTCTCTCCACTCTATTGTTTTTTGTGGGCAATAATAGGAATGATAGTATATGTGGTTAGTCTATTGGGGCTAAAAGATCAATATTTCAAAGAAACAATTTTAAAACTTATTAAGCGATGAGAAATATATATGAATATCGAGATAATTTTGCTGATTACAGAGATGTAAAATCAATTTTGTTATGGGGAGATACGAACGCAATACAGAATCCTGAAGTTTCTATCATCATGCCATGTTTTAGTCATCCGGATTTTCTGAAAACATCTTTAAAGTCTGCTATTAATCAAGATTTTAAAGGTAAATATGAAATAATTATCTGTGACAATAATGAACTGACTGATATTCCTACAGAAAATCAGAAAATAGTTGAGGATTTTGCTAATTCCAAAATTCTTTATTACAGAAATGAAAAAAATATAGGAATGATTGGTAATTGGAATAGATTGATAGAATTAGCTCATGCTCCTTTTGTTGTATATCTCCATGATGATGACCTTTTGCTGCCAACAGCATTGTCTACATTAATAAGAATACAGAAAAAATATAATGCTGATGGTGTGAATGCTGCATTTAATAAAATAGGAGCAGATGGTAATATCTTATCTGAAGCAAAATATGTACCGCATATTAAACTTGGGTTTCTTAAATCACATAATATAATTAAATCATCTGTAATAGATTTGTTTTTAGGGCGTAATGGAGGCTTTGGCTGTGGATGCCTGTTTAGAAAAAAATGTTTATTAGAGATTGGTGGCTTTTCTCCAGAATTTTATCCTTCTGCAGATTATGCCTTGAATGCGGTAATGGCAACTAAATATAATGTATATTTCTGCAAGGAACCGACTTTCTGTTATAGAGTTGCAGAAAATGAATCTCTATCAGTTTATGAACAATTTGCAGAAGTAGATAAGCATTTTAGGAATTGCATGAAAAAATTCATTCATATTCCTAACTTTATATTAAATCGATTAATTCTTGCCATGTATAGAACTTCCCAAATATCTTTTAAAGTAATGTGGGGTAAAGCTGACAAGAGTTTTCTTAAACAACAAAGAAAAGATGATTTGTTAGTTTTAAAATTAGCACATAGAGTTAGACTTTTGATGTCCGATTTTAAACCTTTTAGTAATTAAGAGAATTATGACTAATAATAAATATGATTATCTTATAGTTGGCTCCGGTCTCTTCGGAGCTACATTTGCACATCTTGCTCATAAGCAAGGTAAGAAGTGCTTGGTCATTGACAAGCGATCTCACTTGGGTGGCAATATCTATTGTGAGAACATCGAAGGTATTAATGTACATAAATATGGTGCACATATCTTCCATACCTCCAACAAGAAGGTGTGGGACTTTGTGAACTCTATCGTTGAGTTTAACCGCTATACCAATTCGCCGGTGGCTAACTATAAAGGCAAACTTTATAATTTGCCTTTCAATATGAATACCTTCTATCAGATGTGGGGTGTTACCACTCCTGAAGAGGCGCAGACTAAGATTGATGAGCAGAAAGCGGAAGCTGTGGCTCGCATGAAAGCTGATGGCGTAACAGAACCTCGTAACCTAGAGGAACAGGCCCAAGTATTGATAGGAAAAGACATTTATGAGAAACTTATCAAGGGATATACTGAGAAGCAGTGGGGAAGAAAATGTACAGAACTTCCTGCTTTCATTATCAAGCGCTTGCCAGTTCGTCTCATCTTCGATAATAACTACTTCAATGATAAGTACCAGGGTATACCTGTTGGTGGTTATAACAAACTCATTGATGGCTTGCTTGAAGGAATAGAGACGAAAACGAATGTAGATTTCTTTGAAAACCGCTCTTATTGGGAGGGTATCGCTGACAAGATAGTGTTCACTGGCAAGATAGATGAATTCTATAATTATCAGTTTGGCAAGCTAAACTATCGTACAGTACGCTTTGAGACAGAGATTATTGATAAACCAAATTATCAGGGCAATGCAGTTGTGAACTATACAGAGCGTGAAGTACCTTACACCCGTGTTATTGAGCATAAGCACTTTGAGATGTTTGGTCAGGAAGTGTATGAATGCCCAAAGACTGTCATTTCGAGAGAGTATTCCACAGAATGGAAGGACGGCATGGAACCATACTATCCTGTGAATGACAAGCTGAACTCTGAGCTATATGCCAAATACAAAGGTCTGGCAGACAAGGAAGAGAATGTTATCTTTGGTGGTCGCTTAGCTGAATATAAGTATTACGATATGGCTCCTGTAATTGAGAAGGTGATGGAGAGGTTCTAAGTAACTAATCAGCACCCCTATGGGCATGGTAAGCAGCTCCGCATTTATACCTTGCATCATTCAAATCCTGGCTGATTTGCCCCCGCCAGGTGTTCCGTAAGTATTCTTTTAGTAAAGGTGATGTTCTTACTTGTGATATACAAGTATTTGAAACACTTGAAATGGATGGGAGTACAAAGGTAAAATATGTTATTTCAAAAGTATATGGCTTGCCACACTACCATAGAGTTCCTGAAGAACAAAATATTAATTTTGAATAATATTAATTTGATAATATGAGAAAGAGAGTAAAAAGACAATATCAAAAATCTGGAAACAAAAATGTAAGATCGGGACGAAACAGTTATAGCGTTATTGCTGTTTCAAAACGTTTGTCCATTCATAGGCATGGAAGGACATCGATGGATCCTGTATTTCCTGGTAAAAAGCAAAGCAACAAGTGAACAAGAAAAAAGCTAATTTGTAAGAATATGGATGTTTTAAAAAAGAAAGATGAGGTACATACTGATTGGGTAAGTTTCCGTAAAAAGAATATAGCCTGTGTTTCTGCTAATGTATCCAATATCTTACGTCAGTTTATTTTAGCTGGTGTGGGTATAGTGTGGCTCTTTAAAGTTGTTGGGAAGGATGGTCATTTCCAATTGGACTTTCAATTGCTAATAGCATTAGGATTCTTTGTTTTGGCAATATTATTAGAACTTTTACATTATATTGTGGAAATTATAATGAATGCGGTTTACTTGACTGATAAAATGAAGGATAAAGAGATGCCAACTTATCTATCAAGTATATCATGGCTTTTTTGGATAGGCAAGATAGTGTTGGTTCTTTTAGCTTATGTTTTAATAGGAAGATTTTTGTGCGGAAAAATTATTTTATAAATGAATTTGTAAAAAAGATTTTTGACTTCTACAGACTGATAGCCATCAGCTATTACATTTATGAGCTACTTTTCTGCTGGCGGCATGAAGCCTAATTGGTCTTTTTGTGAAAGATAAATAAATAATATGAAGATATGGAGACATATATTTATTATATTGAAATACTGTCAATGGTATCGCTATTCTTGTTGTATGGCTTGTCGGTATTACTGATGTTGGCAGATGATGGGGATATGCGATGGACGGTTTTGTTGAATGGTTTTGCATTGCTGCTGTCATTTAATATATATCAGAGTTGTAGAATTTTTTGGGAACCAGAGAAAGCATATATATTGTGGGGAATTCTCATATTGATTACCTTGATAGTGCTGATAGTTGCACTTTATAAAAAACAAATAGGTATATTTATGAAGATTCTAAGTATATTGCTTTTTGTGTCTTGCGGAATCCTGCCTTTTGGAGTGGTGTATTCTTCTAATAATATTTTAGCTCTGTTGCCTAAGGTTAATTTAGTTGTAGATACAAAACTAGAACAATATATTCCTTATGTCATGTGCTTTATGATGATAGTATTGGTCTTATATATTGTTTTTCATACTCGTAATATGATGCGTTATACTCAAAGGACATTAGATGATCAAATTGACGATATAAAAAGGGAGATGGCTTTAAACAGTAATTTTGAAGAGCCATATTCACGTTATATACGTGATGACTTGAGAAATTTGATGTCCGTAATGTCTGAAGAGTTGATGGAGGAATTACATAAAGATATAATAATATCTAAAGGATCCGGAAAGGGAAATATCAAGCATCAAAACCAGATCATGGCAGAGCTAAGAAAAATTAATCAAAAAATATCTTCGTCTCCTCAACAGACTATGCCTTTTAGCTTTTCTGATTTGACTAGTAATATAAAGCATACATTGACAACTCCATTATCTCAGATACAGATAAATTGCGAGGTGTTAAAGCCCAAGTTGGAAGGCGAAGAATTGGATAAAATTATGCGTATTGATAATTATTCTAAAATTTGTTTATCTGTAATAAATGCTTATGTTGAGGCAACAACAGTTTCTTCTTTGCCTTCATTCTTGGGATTGAACGCCGCTATATTAGAATATGCAAATGTAATATGCATTCAAAATAAGCTAGACAACGTCAAGTTGAGAATTGAGGACTTACCTGATATCATCGAGGGATATTCTAGTAATTATATTTTTGCTCTGATTATTCCTTTGTTGCAAAATGCATTGGTTGCCTCGCCTGCTAATACAGAAGTTTGGATTTCTTATAAAGGAACTATAGAGGGACTTATTTGTATAGACATTTCAAATCAATGCAAGGATGAAGTTCCTACGATTGATCAACTTAATACTACTGGCTTTTCTTCGAAAAGTAATCATACTGGTGTCGGAATTCAGTCAGTTCGTAATTTAATAAGTTTAGTAAAGGGTAGCACTCTTAATTATCAAGTAGAGAGTGATCAGGTTATAGTAACTATAAAATTAAAAACTAGAGTATGATGCAAATAGATCTCTTTGAAGTTTTGGTTGTTGATGATGTCTTGTCAGCTGCTGAGGATTTCGCAAGACTAATTCATGCTAAGACGGGATTAAAAACAACTTACACTTCTTCTGCCAAGGAAGCTATTAATATTGTTCAGTGTAATGATATTAAAGTTTTGGTCTTGGACCAGGTAATGCCTGAGAAGACTGGTACAGAATTATTAAAAGAATTAAGGCAATATACTAGTGCAAAAGCTTTGATGCTAACAGGTGAAGCTTCAAAAGACGATTTAGGTGAGGCCATTAATTTGAAATTTGATGCGCACTTAGATAAGGCTTTGGCTACAACAAGTCTTTGTGGCAGAGTGACAGAGCTATATGCTCTGTTTGAGGCTGAGTTTAGAGAGAATGTAAATCGTTCGAAATCATTGAAGCGCACTTTTACATTGTGTAAGTTTAAGCTGTATAAGGCTGTCCTTTTCTATGACAAAATAATTCGCTCTGGGTATGTTGATTTGAAACAGGCGCAGACATTGTTGACAATATTTTCTGGGCAAGAGCAAGAAACTGAATCTGAAATAGTGTATGCGGAAGAGATTATTGTTGAGCAAAGTGCAAGCTTTGATGCCAAGTTTGGCATAGAAATCCCTATACAAGATGCTGTAGCAAAAATGGAACGTAGCATAGCTAACAGTATTAGGAAAATTACTACAGTCAAGAAAAATAAAAAACTGAAAAATATTTCAAAGTATCATCTTACGGAAAAAGACTCAGAAAAAGTAGATCATCGCATAATAACATATGCTCCAATTTATGAAATCCATAAAATGATAGTTGGTTATAAGATTCCTTTTATTGGAAAATACCATAGAAGTCTAATGATTGTATACGAGTTTACAGGTGAATACCAATTATTCCAGAAGGATTTTTTGAAAGATGGTACAGAAAAAGAAAGAACATTGTCTAGGCAAAAATTTTGATTAACTTTTGCTATAGAAATCAAAGGCAAAACAGTTTAGATATATAAGAGATATAATTTTTGACTTTGGCAGGCGGATTGCCTTCAGCTTATTTTTTAAAACTACTTTTCGCTAGATGGCATGATACCTGCTTTTTTATAAAATAAAAAAAACTGATATGGAAAAGATATTAACGATAGTGATTCCTACGTACAATATGCAAGACTATCTTCGTAGATGTCTTGATTCTTTGATTGTACCTGAGGAACAGATGCAGCTTCTAGAGGTGCTTGTAGTGAATGATGGCAGTAAGGATAATTCTTCTGCCATTGCCCATGAGTATCAGAATAAGTATCCTGATACTTTTAGAGTAATTGACAAGGAGAATGGTAACTATGGTTCCTGTGTAAATCGTGGATTAAAAGAAGCGACAGGTAAATATATCAAAATATTAGATGCAGATGATTGGTTTGATAATGAACAGTTTTCTCTTTTTGTTGAAAAATTGAAAAAATATGACTGTGATTTAATATTATCTCCTTTTGTTAAGGTAAACGAAAAACTGAAATCTGTTCAAAAAATTACAATCCCTTTACAAAAAGGGGTAATCTTATCTGCCCGTGAGTTAAGCAGGCTTCCTAACGTTGAAATGCATGCTATAACGTATAGAGTCGAACTTTTACGCTCCATGTGTTATGTCCAGACTGAAGGTATCAGTTATACGGATACAGAATGGGATGTTTTACCTTTGCAAAATGTTGGTAATTTTGTCGTTTTAGAAGAATTTGTTTATGAATACTTGATTGGTAGGGAGGGGCAAACGATAAATTTGAGTAGCGTAATAAAAGGTCAAAAGCAATTAGAGCAGATTTTAACACGTATAATTTCTGAATATACAAAATCAAAATATATTGAAGTAGATAATTTCGTAAAGAATAAAGTGGTAAAAACTATTGATTATCTTTATCATATTATTCTGATTTATGGAAAGGAAAACGATATAGAAATTCTTAAGTCTTTTGATGACTTTTTGAAGCATTCATGTTATTATGAATTATCAGACAAACTGCTACTTGATAATAGAATTCCATGGCAATATATTCATTGGTGGCGAACCCATTCTTACAAACGATTAGAAGGTCAATCTTTTATGTACTTATATAATCTATTGAAGTTTTATAGAAAAATAAAATTTTTAGGAAATAAAGCAGGATGAAAATAGCTATTGTTACGATTAATTTTGCAGGCAGTTCTTCTTCATTAGCAGAAGCCCATTTGATGAATGGAAATGAAGTGGACTTTTATAATGTAATGTTTAGCTCTCAACATAATCTAGAAGTAGAGAGTTTCACGTTGCCAACAATATCATCTCGAATTGGTATAAAAAGGGTGGAAAATTTGTCTACCGATGGATTGAGAAGATTCAAAACTTTCTCTAATAAATTCCATTTCTATAATGTGGTTTGTTTTGGTATGCCAAGAGAAGAGGGATTGATGAATGATATAAAGAGAGGCTTAAGTCTTTTGGTAATGCGGAAAGTGTTTAAAAATTTGAGGGATTATCATTATGACTTAATTAACGTTATTGGTCAGAACCATTTTTCGATTTCCCTATCTTCTTTGTTACATTCATGGAATTTGCCTGTGGTTCATTCTTTTCATGAGGTTTTAGAGAGACATTTGGAAAGCTCTTCTCTTTATCCAGGCATAGATAAGCTAATAAATAAGGGTATCCGTATTAATGTCTTTTCAGAGAAATCTGCTAAAGATTTAAAGAAGGTAATCGATATTTCAACTTATCAACTTAGTGTTATCCCGTTTGGGCTATTTTCTGGTTATAGAGAATATGGTGATGTGGAAATACCAGAGCTAAATGATAAAGAAAACTATATTCTATTTTACGGCTACATCGAAAAATATAAAGGGTTGGATATTCTTTATGAAGCAATAAATCAGATAGGATGCATGCCAGTAAAAGTGGTTGTTGCAGGAAGAGGTTACCAAAAAGTTTTGGAAAGAATAAAAAATGATGAACGTTTTATTTTAATAAATCGTTGGCTGGGTAATGCAGAATTAGCAACATTAATAAGACATTCGAAGTGTGTTGTATGCCCATATTTGTCTGCTTCACAAAGTGGCATCCCTCAAACAGTTTTTAATTTTGACAAGCCTATAATCGCCACAGATATTGAATCCTTTGAAGCGGTTATTCAAAATGAATTGAACGGAATTATTGTACGGCGGAATAACGTGAAAGAGTTTGCTGATGCGATTAAACGTATACTAAATGATGATGAATTATACCATCATATGGTCTCAAATATAAAAAAATATAGAGAATGTGAATCTATTATGGAGTGGAAAGCGTTTGCTAATAGATATTTGAAAAAATTAAAATTTAGAGAGAATGAAATTATTTAAATATAGTTATTGGCTATATGAATACAACTTTTGGGTAGTTTGTATAAGCTCTTTGCTTCTCATATTGTTTGGGGCAAAGCAATACTTGATTAGTGTTCTTTTACCTCTATCGTTTTTTGCTATAGCTTATGCTTCGAGAAAGAAGCATTCAATGAATATATTTGATATGTTTATTGTATTGATTCTTGTAAGTGACGTGATAAGTTGGGCAATCAATGATTACCGTTTTGAAAATGTACTGATATTCCGTCATATCATGGGACCTATCTCGTATATGATGGTCTATTTTGTTGGAAGGAATCTATCTGTAGAGAAAAGCTATAAGGTATTTGAGACATCATTGTTACCTGCTTTGATAACAAGTGTAGTTGGTATTTATTGTTTCTTCTTTCCACCATCGTGGTACTTCTCGATTATGGAAGATGGAGCATTGGCTTCATTGGAGGCCTTGCGATTGCATTCTATATTTTCTTCACCATATCAATTAGCATATCTTGATTGTTTCTTGTTAGGATATATCTTCTTTAGAATCTTTCAATATAACGACTCGCTAAAAAAATACAAGTACCATATCGTAGTATTTGTTATAACCTTGATTTTTTGTATGATGCGTGCACCTATGGTTGGTGTTGCATTATACCTATTTTTTGGTTTACTACTATCTTCTATAGTAAAAGGTAATTTTAAAAAGTTAATCAATGTTTTAATCGGCTTGATTGTAATGATAGGCGTTATGTTTGTTGTATTGAAGAATACAAATGCGCAATATGTAGATTATTTGGCAGAAAAATTTGAAATTGTATCCGATAAGAATAGTACATTCGTGGAAGACCGATATAAGTTGGTAGAAGCAGACGAGAGTTTCTTTGGTGATGGTGCAGGTCGCCATAATCTATGGGCTGATGACTTTAATGTTGGTACCAGTATACGAGATGGCGAGTATCAAAAGTTGATGCAGGAGGTCGGCTATTTTGGACAATATATTTATATTACCTTAATAGTGCTGGTTATACTTAAGTCATTGAAAAATTACCGGTATTTATTATTTGAAATGTCGACAATGATATTCTTGTTAGTTTCAATGATTGGTGCATGCCCTTTGTCGACAGGCGATAAGAGTAGTTTTGTCTTTTGGTTAGTTATGGGGCGTGTGGCATCCTTTAGAAAGACTAAATTAAGAGATAGTAAGTTCAAAGATTTTAGGAGTAATCAATCAATTATAAATAGTTCGTTATAAAATGGTTTCAATAATTATTGCTACTTATAATTCTGAGAAAACTTTGAGACGTGCGCTGGATAGCGTACTCAATCAGACCTATCAGGATTGGGAGTGCATAGTGGTGGATGGTGCGTCAAAAGATAACACCATCGGAATAGTGAAGGAATACGTGAAAAAAGACTCTCGTTTCCGTTATATCTCAGAGCCCGACCACGGCATTTATGATGCCTTTAACAAGGGATGGAAAATGGCGAAAGGTGAATGGGTGATGTATCTGGGAAGTGATGATGAATATACTAAGGATGGCATCAAGGCTCTGATGGAGAACAGTGATGGGGCAGATGTGGTGTATGGAGATACCTATTTTCGTTCACCAGATGGGAAAGGTTTGAGAATGCAGCATTCATCTAAAGTTAAACAAGGTGGATTTTGTTGTCACCAGTCTTTGATGATGAAGAGAAACTTAATTAACTTACTGGGCGGCTTTGATGAACATTATAAGATATTGGCGGATAAAGATTTAGTATGCAAGGCGATTTCTTCTCAAGCTAAAATCACAAAGGTTGATACTCCTATTTCTATTTTCAGCCTTAATGGAGTTAGTTCAACTAGTCCTAAGCGACTATTTGAAAGTTATCAAGTTAACAAGAAATATTTATCTAGCTTTAGAAGTTCTTGTGATTTTTTGTTTAATCTGTCAAAATTCTATATGAAGAGATTTCTAGTGAAATTTTCATAAAAACTTTAATATGATGAATGAAAGCGTAAAGGTTTCTGTTATCGTTCCAATTTACAATGTAGAAAAGTATATTGGAAAATGTATTTTAAGTATTATAGAGCAAACCTATAAGAACATCGAAATTATCTTAGTAGATGATGGCTCTTTGGATGACTCTGGAAATATAGCAGATGAATATGCTACGAGAGATAATCGTATAAAGGTAATCCATAAGGCTAATGCTGGTGTCAGTGCTGCTCGAAATTCAGGCTTGGATGCGGCTACGGGTGATTTTGTGTGTTTCTCAGATGGGGATGACTATGTGATGCCATATTATGTAGAGCATCTGTTAAAATTATGTTTAACAGATAATGCAGATGTGGCATACACGGTTGATATGTACACTACATTCCATAACGAACATGTCGCTAATAGTCATGTTAAGGTTATTACACCAGAAGATGCTACAGAGAACATACTTTGTTATAAAGTACCAATCGGAGTGTATTCTAAATTGTTTAATCGAGAATTCTTGGTTAAAAACAATATCCGCTTCTTGGAAGATGTTTATATCGGAGAGGGATTCAATTTTAATACGGCTTGCTTTCAGAGAGCGAATAAAGTGGTAATGAGTAATGAGCGAATTTATTTTTACAGAAGAGATAATGAAGCTAGTGCCATGACCAAATTTAAGGAGGCTAAATGCCAAATGGCTTTAAAGGCAATAGACGTTATAAAAGCTAATCTTGTACTGAAGTCTGCTCGAATCGAGAAGGCTTGGACATTTGCCCATTGGCATACTCATTTTGATATGTATTGTTGGATTGTTAATTCAAATGCTATACATATAAATGAAGAGTTATACAAAAGATGTCGTAGTGTGGCTCAAAAAGAAGCTTGGATTGCTTTGTCCGTACCAACGAAAAAGAGTGAACGTATAAGAGGAATCTTAGGTTTGATAGCACCGATAATTGTTGCAAAATTAATGTTGTGGAGAAATAAACGATGATTATTAAAGTTATAACGCGTCATGGTCCTTCGAACTATGGCTCATTGCTTCAGTCAATAGCTACAGTTAAGAAGATAGAAGAATTTGGCCATCAGTGTGAAATTATAGATTATCAGCGACCTGATGAGCGCGGCTTAAATGGGGTTCTTACCCAATTGAAAGCTAAGGATGGATTTGGCAATCCTTTGAAAAAGTTAGCGTACATTGCTATAAGATATCCTACTGAGAAATTTGCTCAGGCTCGCTTTGATGAAATGAGAAAGAAATACTTGAAAATGACTTCAAGATGTTCTTCTCATCTGGATTTGAAAAAAATATCGGCAGATGCTTTCATAACAGGAAGTGACCAAGTTTGGGGACCATTAATGAATGGCGTCTATGATAGTGCCTATTTTTTGCAGTTTGTAGGTAAAGGCTCTCGTAAATTAGCTTATGCCGCAAGTTTTGGCAAAACGAAGTTTGATGAGAGTACTGTTGTGGCTTACAAGGAAATGCTTTGTGAGTATGATAAAATTGCTGTTAGAGAGAAATCTGCAGTTTCTTTGCTTGAAGAATGGGGGTTGGATAATTGCTTAGGTCAGGTTCTGGATCCAACGTTGCTTCTTGATAGCAAAACTTGGAAGGACTTATTAGTATCAAAGCATGATTCTCAAAAATATGCCAACAAGAACTATATATTGGTATATCAGATTCATAATGATTCTAAATTGTCTGATTATGCTAAACGAATAGCAAGACAGACAGGAATGGAATTATTGAGAGTTAATCCTTTTTTGCATCAGATATATCGTGGTGGTAAGTTCATCTGTTGTCCCGACTTGGGAGAGTTTTTGGCTCTCATTGATAATGCTTCATGTATCATCACCGATTCATTCCATGGAACTTGTTTTGCCATCAATTTTGGAAAGCTGTTCATTGAAATTCTTCCAAACAATGGTACTGGTACTAGAAACCAAAGTATTTTGGATTTAACGGGATTGTCTAATCGTATCCTTAGTGACTTCGATGATTATTCATTGATAGATGAGCCAATCGATTATAGAAAGGTTCATGAAATATTGAAAAATGAGAGGGCAGAGTCTATACAAGTGATGAAAGATCTATTGAAGTAATTTTGTATATCAATTTAAATATTTGAATTATGGCAAATTGGACAATTGAAGAAAGAAGACTGATTTGGAACAAAGGACAAGTTGTTCCAGGTTATGATCCTGCTGTATGGCGTAAGGACCAATGTGGGGCGTTTATCAAATGGGATAAGTATGGGGATAGATCTGACCGTTATAATAATGGTTGGGAGATAGACCATATTAAACCAGATTCATATGGCGGTTCTGATACTATAAGTAATGCTAGACCATTACAATGGTATAACAACGCTAGTAGACAGAATGGAAAATTGATTTGTCAAGTAACAGCTAAGGAGAAGTAAATTATGAAAATAGTTTCATTATTCAATAATAAAGGCGGCGTAGGAAAAACTACGCTCGCTTTTCATCTTTCTTGGATTTTATCAGAAATGGGGAAAAAAGTTTTGATGATAGACTTGGATCCTCAGTGTAATCTTACCATTTGTGGTATTCATGAGAGCAATCTTGAAAATATCTGGAAAGAAGAGGATGCTTTTATAGATGATTATGAAAAGGCCTTGCGTGAAAAGTCTGAGCAAGAACTGAAGGAGATTAATCGTAAGCCACGAAGTATTCATTATCTTCTTAAGCCTACAGAGGATGGTTTAGATGATTTGAAAGACGATGAGTTACCACCAGCGATAAAGCTTAATAGTAATTTAGGTCTTATCCCTGGGAGATTGACTATAAACAGATACGAAAATGTTATATCCGAACGATGGAGTCAAGCATATCAGGGAGTTCCGCTGTCAATCAGAACTATAACAAGAATTCGTGCTATAGCTGAGACGTATGCTAGGAGAGAGGGCTATGATTTTGTGTTGATTGATACCTCTCCAAGTCTTGGTGCATTAAATAAGGTTATTATTTCAACTGTGGATGGATTTATAGTGCCTTGTCTTCCTGATATGTTTTCCCTTTATGGAATTAGAAATATCGGTAATTCTTTAAAGCAATGGAAAAAAGAATTTGATACAATTTTTAATTTGATTTCCGAAGAAAAGAGAAAGAGATTTCCACGCAATTTTGTTCGTTTCTTGGGATATACAATTTATAATGCAAAAAAGTATTCAAAACAATCTAATCCTTGGGATTTGGCACAAGCACATTACAACTATGCTCAGCAGATTCCAGGTATAATTGAACAATATATTGTACCGGAAGTTCGTCAGCATTTATCTCATGATATGGTTCATAATCCTATCGGAGGAACAGCTGTGATGCATACTCATAACACTTTGCCTAATATGAGTCAAAAATATAAATTTCCTATATGGAAAGTACCAGATTGTCCAGTTCTGTCAAAGGAAGATCGAGGAACAATTGCACCCAATGCAAAAAGTGTATATTACCCTTCAAAAGATAAATATGAGGCTTTTGCAGAGGCTGTTTTGGAAAGAATAGCAACTTTAGATGAATAGAATATGGTTGATATTGATGCTTTGATAGGGTTGTATGAGCAAGATAAGTATATGTATGAGAGGTTTCTTGATAGCGTACACTCTTTCTTCCTACATGAGCCATCGTTGAACCAACCACCTCTACCTGTTATTCATTCTCTGAAATGGAGATTGAAAGATCCGGAACATTTGAGGGATAAGCTTCTGCGTAAGTTGGAGAGAGGGGATGAGATTAATGAGCAAAACCTGTTTGAGAAAATCACAGATTTTGCAGGTATTCGAGTTCTTCATCTATATCAAAATCAGTTTGTCAAAATTCATACTGCCATTATGAAGTTTGTAGATGATGGAGAATGGAAATTGGTTAAACCTCCTGTTGCTAATACCTGGGATCCTGAATCGAAGAAATTCTTTGAGAGTTTGGGCTTGCAATGTAATGTCCGTGATACTTATTATACAAGTATTCATTATGTTGTAAAACCAAACAATGAGCGTAACCATGTATGTTGCGAGATTCAGGTTCGGACCTTGTTTGAGGAGATTTGGGGTGAGATAGCTCATTGCATTAATTATCCTCATCCTACGGAGAGTATAGCCTGTAAGGAGCAACTGAGGGTTTTGGCTAAGTTTATCTCTACAGGAACAAGGCTCGCAGATTCTATCTTTAAGTCATTGGAGGAATATAATAGTAAAAAGAATGGAGAAAACTCTTGAAAACAAATATTACCTAACTCTAGAAATATGTTGAAGTACAATAATAAAGATCATAGTTGGTCGATAAAAATAGTACAATAATGAAATCCAAAATGAATAATAGTACCCCCCACATCCGTAAATATCAGAGAAAATTACTCTTCTCTGGATGGCTTGCGTGCTGATGCAGCTGTAGGTATTGTGCTGATGCACGTTCTGGCTAATCTTATGATTAAGCCAAGTGATAACATCTTGACTGGTAATGTGATTCCGTGGTTCACAAATTTCACATTGCTGTTCATGATTATTAGCGCATTCAGTATGTGCTGTGGATATTATGAACGTGTAAAGTTGGGAGCAATAACTCCTGCGAAGTTCTATGCTAAGCGCTATCATCGTGCCTGGCCATTCTTCGCCATGATGGTGATGATTAGTTTTGCGATGGATCCATCTTGGAGAACTTTCTGCCAAAGCTTTGCAGACTTGTAAGCGTGCAGCAATAATGTACTCCTTGTTTGGAGCATGTTAAGGTGCTTAATTAAAATCCTGAGTGTAGGCTTTGTTATGTGTTGAAGCACATAGATTCTACGCCTGAGGATAAGTATTACACTCTTCTTCCTGGGTTTTGAGAAGATGAGGAACAATAAAAATGAATTTAAAGTTTTGTCAAATTAAGGTATAACCTCCATTAGCTTGTGCTGATGGAGGGCTAAACTTCGTATTCTTGTCTCAAAATTAGAAAACTGATGCCGCCGTGCAAAGTTACAACATCTTTTGAGATATGCAATACAGAGTTGAGCGGATACTTGCAATGTTGATGGGTTGTGGTTGGTTATTGGCAAAGAGATAAATGTGGCTTATTATCCACTGTTATTTCATTTGACGACCAAGGCGTTGCCTTCCATTTTAATGAAAGAATCTTATGCAAGTAAAATTCCATACTTTTCCGGTAGGTGCCGGTGATTGCATCACCTTGTTGCTGAAGAATGGCGACAAGGAGCTGCATATTATGGTGGATTGTGGTCATTATAAACCAGAGGTTAATGACTATATCAAGAATGAATTTCATGGTCATATTGATTATCTGATAGTTACACATATTGATAATGACCATATCAAAGGATTGATAGAAATGTTGTCTTCCAAACCGGACCTTACCATCAACCATATATTTTACAATTGCTATCAGAGGACATCTGATGATTTGCAGGAATGGGACGAGAAGATGGTGGAGAATATGAAGCGAGTTTTCGACCATTTACCTGTTGTTGTCGATATGCTGGAACAGAAAATTAATGCAGAAACTTCTATGTCTCTTGCAAAATTGATATTAGAAAACGATAATTGGAAGAAGGCATGGCGTAGGGAGTATATCATAGACGAAAGTTCTATGGTTGATCTGGGGAATGATATGGGACGCATAATCTTCCTGTCTCCAAATAAGGAGGCATTGGATACTTTGGACAAGAAATACCGATTACTATTTTGGAAAACCTTATATAAGCCCAAAAAACTTGATTATGATAAGGAAGAAACCATATACGAATCATTGATGCGTATAATGGAGCAAGAAGATAACGAAGGGTTTGAAGAGGAGCCTGTATCATCTAAAGTTCTTGATGAGAATGCCTTGAAGCTTTATGCGGATGAAAAAATGAAGGTGTTATCTCCAGCAAATGAAGCCTCTATTGCATTTATATGGGAGCATGAAGGACATAGAATCTTGTTTATGGGTGATGCTAATCCTGACCAGGTAGTGAAAAAAATAGGGGATGTTTATAAAGATACCCCAAAGCCTGTATTGTTTGATGCTATCAAAATATCGCATCATGGAAGTGCGCATAGTACATCTAGAGAATTGGTAAGTATTGCTGATAGCGAACGTTATTTTGTAACAGGAGGTGCAAATGCCAGGCCAAGTTACCAAGCCTTGTCTCGTATTATCATTGCTCCGCTTCCTAAAGATTTATCTCATCGGGAAATCAGATACAATAGAGAAAATGATATATTGAAGTCGCTTGCCAGTAACGAATCTTTGAAAGATAAGCTACATTATTCAATAACAGCTAATGCAAATGAGTATGAAGTATCCTATTGATATACGAAAGGCTATTTATGCTTCTGTTGTTCCTGTAAGATGTGACAATGAAAGGGGAACAGCTTTCTTTATTGCTCCGGATACATTGGTTACGGCTCGACACATTGTTGCGCAAAATGCAGTAAATGGTGTCCCCGTCATTATCTCTACTGATAAACAGGTGCTTTGTGATGTGGAGTATATTGCCGAAGAAGGTGTCAATGTGGATGTTGTGTTGCTAAGATGCAAGGATTACCAGCAAGAGGATTACTTAAAGTTGCTTGCTGCGGAGTTTAATGAGGACAGACAGCTTACTATAGTTGGTTATCCGAAGGAGTTTGACAACTGTTCCGATATCATTAGCATGGAGGTGCAGGACAGACTCGGTAACAGAAAGGAAGACTATGATACAACTGTAGTAAGAACAGATTCTCTGGCTTTTACTTCTTATAAAGGATTCTCTGGGTCTCCTGTCCTCAATGAAAAAGGCTCAGTGATAGGAATAACTGTCAACCAGCTTGGCGGCAGTTTGGGGTATGCTTCTATCAAAAGCCTTGCTACCCGATTGGAAAACCACAATGTGGTTGTTTCCAAGGATTGGCAAAGTGAGGACTTTTCGCCTTGTGGTAGAGGTACAAGCCAAAGGCAAGTGGAAAAGGCTGTTGGATATGCTGCATTGAGATATAATAGAAATCTGCATGTTAGTAATGCTAAAATGGACGAAGCATTGGATTTGTTTGCTTTTAGGCCATCAATGACCAATGTAGAGAAAGAACTGAAGCAAATAGAGTCAGATGCCTTAACTTATCATTTTGATTTTAGTGATATCTTACAAGGGTATCCAAGAGGATATTACGAAGACCTGTTGGAAAAGCTGTATGACTGGAAAAATGAACATGAAGAAAAAGAATTTACTTCGTTCACTCTAAAATTCTTTCAAGACTCTTTTTCAAAACTTCCAACACTTATTGAGCAGTGGAAGAGGAGTAAAAATCAGATGGTTCTTTTTCGAGGAAAGGCGGGAATGGGAAAGACACATTATGTGTGTGCCACAGCAGAAAGACTCTGCAAAGAGATGAACGTTTATCTGTTATTTGGCAGTAGATTTTCTGAAGACCAAGATTTTGAATCTCAATTATGTAGTATGATGGGCATAGGTGAGAATGCTCTTCAAAAGCTCAACGACAAGATGAAGGAAGAGGAATCCAACGCACTCATCATTATAGATGCCTTGAATGAAGGAGCTACGGAGAGCTTTTGGAACTTGGCGATGAAGAGAATGGAAACTTTGCTCAAACAGAATGACAGACTCAAACTACTGATTACCTATCGTGAAGATGAAGATTTCGATTTGAGTATTCCATGCAACATAATAGAACTCAGAGGGTTTGAAGATAATACGCAAGAAGCTATACAAAAGTATTTTGCTCATTATCAGATAGACGATACTGATGGTAATATACAAAAGAGATATTTTGCGGAATTTAGCGAGCCTCTGTTTCTGACCATGTTTTGCGTTGTTGCAAGTCATGATCTGCGATATATGATGGACGACTTTACTTATTCTGACCTTTTCCATCAATATATCAAATACCGTAATGACATAGTTTCAAAAGGCGTGGATGAGGATTCTCATCGCAATGTGACAGAAAATGCACTCATGAAATTTGCCAATTACTCGCTGTACTACAATCAATGTCGTGATATTTCTCGTCAGAAAGCAAGGCATTATGCTGATCAAATATGCAGAAACAGAACGTGGTCGAACAATCTATTGAACTGGATATTGAAGGAGAACTTGATGTTATCTACGGGGCAACAGGGTGAACGGCTTATGTTTGGATACCAGAAAATGGGTGATTTTCTGATGGCAGATATATTTGCGCATAATAAAATGACTGATGCAGCCAAAGTAGATTTTATACTTGAGAAAGGTACGCATAGGGAGTATGCAAGCTATCGTCGTTTCATTATAGCTTTGTTATCTGAATGGAAACTTACTCCTCAATTATTGGAACGGAAAGAATCGAAAGAAATGTATCGTTCTATAGTTGACAGTTTATTACACCATGGGAAAAATAATCAAGCTATCTTTGAATGGATGCAGAAAAACAACATCTTCAGCGTTGAAATACTGCATAATTTTCTGCAAGATTTAACGTTGGATGTCTTTATGTCAGCCCATCATGTACTAAAAAAGGCTGATATGGTCTATCGGGACTTGGCTTGGTCAACAATGGTAAACCAGGAGTATTCGCATCGTTATGATGCCCCGAGGTTTTCAGTCTTTATTGCCATAATCCCACGTGAAGATACAGATGAAGGATGGAGTAAGATTGTTATTTTGTTTTGTTGGATGTGTACCTCTCCTCATCCGTATGTAAGGGGAGTTGTTATGAGAAAGTTGGTCGAAATTTTCAGCAATAAACCACAAATGGCTCTTTTCGCACTAAACGAATTCTTTGATTGCAATGATCCATACGTTGTACAAGTCATCACATGTGCCATCTATGGATACTTGCTTAGGAAACGTGATGCAATCGAAGCTGCTAAGATTGCTGATTTGATTTTGCGGTTCTTTTACCAAGACCATAAAGCACCTGAAGATATATTGGTGCGCCAATGGACTATGTTGACTTTGGATTTGGCCGATAAACTGAATGGAACAAATGCTTTTTGGGGAGCAATTCAACCACCTTTTGCTTCAGAAAATCCTTATGATTTGGTTGTTGATAAAGCAGAAAGCATAACTAAAAAGTATTTTGGTGAAAGTGAAGGTTCCTGGAAAATGTATGAGACGCTTTATGGATTTTCTGATTTTCGAAGATATATCATAGGAACAAATAGTCGTGCAAACAGTGATGTCTTTTTGAAAAAAGAAGGTGCTCACGTTAAGACTCTGCTACTTGCAGATATCATATTGATGGTTGCCAATATAGCCAAGCATGATTTTCACTGGAATGATGAATTGGGTAAGTTGGATGATAATGTTTATTCTGAAGGAAGGTACAATAACCTAACAGAACGATTCGGAAAGAAATATCTTTGGTTGGCTTTGTACAAAGCTGATGCATTATTGAGTGACCATTTCAAGGTTGCTGATGGTTGTAATTATTTGTATTCTCCGACAGAAAACGACATAGAGCCAACTCCTTATCCATGGCATACAAGAGAATATTCAAGGATAGATCCTACTATTTTGAATGCTTCTGATGCGCAGGCTTACACTTCGTTTCAAGCAGACGAGCTGGAGAATGTACAGTCAGAAACGAATGAGCAATGGATGTCGAAAGAACATCAAATTCCAAAACCGAGATTAATGTTGAAAGATACTGATGGTTCTGAATGGATAGTGTTGACGTGCTATGATGGTTATAGGCTTGATGCAGAAGAAGGCACTGTAAAGGATTTGTTTTTGTTCTCTAATGCCGCTTTTATCAAGTATAAGGAACTTGAGATTTTTTGGAGATGGGCTGCTAAGCAGAATTTCTATGGACGATGGATGCCTGAACGTAGAAATGGTAGCATAGATTATCTTTGGAACGAATACCCTTGGGCTGAAACTTATAAGCGAACTCTTCGTGATGTTGATGATTGGGTAAATCCTGGTAAAGGAGCAACCTTTAAAATCAATCTTTCATACGAAGCCCAATTACAGGAAGAATGGATTGGGTTGGATGAAACGGAAATGTATTTGAAAGAAGTTAGTATGCCGAATCACTTTGTAATGGAAGCATTAAACTTATATACCGCAGAGCGTGGTGTTATCAGAGCTAAAAGTGATAATACAATTGTGGCAAGGAACTTTTCCATCGGCAAAATGAATGGATTGGCCATGAGAAAGGAGTATTTGGATCAATATCTTTCAGATAATAACCTTGCTTTAGTCTTCTATTCGCTTGGTGAGAAATATATCATTCAGAAAGGAACTTATCAAAGCATAGGACAAAGATATGATTTATCTGGAGCGTACTGCTACCATGATAAATCTTTTGAAGAGATACAGCCTATGTATATCAGTAATACTTTATAGAAAAATGAAAGTACTATTAATCGACGTATATAATTATAATAAAGGTGGTGCGGAAACGGTTTGCTTCAATACTGGCAAACTGTTGGAGGAGCATGGCCACCAAGTGGTTTACTTTACCTTAAAGTGGGAGGAGAATAATCCTTCACCTTATAGCAAGTATTTCCCTGAGTCGAAGGAAACCCGTAAGGGACCTTTGAAACAGGTTAAGAATATGATCAACTATTTCTATCACTTTGAGGCTGCAAAGAAGATAGAACAGTTGATTAAGGACGAACGTCCTGATATCGCCCATATTCATCTGATGTGGGGACAGATTACTCCTTCCATCTTTCCGGTTCTGAGGAAATATCATATTCCAATCTTATTCACCGTGCATGACTATCGTATCGTGTGTCCTGCCTATACTTTCAGGGATGGCAGTGGTCGGATTTGTGAGGATTGTAAGGGTAAGTACTTCTATAAATGCTTTACCCACACCTGTTGTAAAGGTAGTAAGGTGATGAGTGCGGTGATGGCAGCAGAGCAGTATTTCCGCAATGCTTTCTTCAATCCTGCCAAGTATATCGACGGTTTCCTGTATGTGAGCAATTTTGCGAGGGATATACAGGAGAAGTATATGCCGGCAGTGAAGAATATACCGAACATTACGCTCTATAATTTCTCGACTTCGATAGCAGAAACACCCAAGACAATGCCTAAAGAGAAATATTTCCTGTATTTTGGAAGATTGTCGTATGAAAAAGGTGTTAGAACGTTGCTGGAAGCTTTCAAGGATTTACCAGAGTGTAAACTGAAGGTGGTTGGTACAGGACCGAAAGAAGACGGACTCAAAGAGCTTGTTCGTACTTATGGGATGAAGAATGTGGAGTTCCTGGGATACAAGCGAGGTAAGGAATTAAAAGACTTGGTTGCTGATGCTTACTTTGTGATTGTACCATCTGAATGGTATGAGAACAATCCGATGACGATCATTGAGGCTTATTCTGCTGGTACTCCTGTAATCGGTGCCAAGATAGGTGGTATTCCGGAAATCGTCGTGGAAGGTGAAACTGGTTATCAGTTTGAAAGTGGAAATAGCAAAGGGTTGAGAGAAGTTGTTGTAAAGGCAAATTCTTTATCAGCTGAAAATTATATGAATTATAGTGCAGGGGCAATCAAATTTGCTCATGATAAATTAAGTTTGGATAATTATTATCCAAGATTAAGCGCTTTCTATGAAAGCTTCTTGAAAAAGTAATCACTTGATTCTCTTGTGATTGATAAGAAGCCACAGTGCGGAGAGCATCGACACCAAGATGATGCCGAAGTACTGTATGGCTTCTTTGATATAGTTTGAAATCTTATTCATGCCTGCAAAGGTAATACTTTTATTTTGAAAATCTCTAGTTTTTTATGAAAATAGTTGTAACAGGTACTCGTGGTATCCCGAATATCATGGGTGGCGTGGAGACGCATTGTGAGGAATTGTTTCCTAGAATGGTGGAGCGTGGGTATGACGTAACGCTGATCCGCCGCTCGAACTATGTGAAGGATGACTTGCATGAATGGAAGGGTGTGAAACTGGTAACGATTTCTTCGCCTAAGAAGAAGAGTTTCGAGGCCATCATCCATACATTCCGCGCCATCAATGAGGCGAAGAAGTCGGGTGCTGATATTTTGCATATCCATGCCATCGGTCCAGCCTTGCTGGTGCCATATGCCAAACTGTTGGGCATGAAGGTGGTGTTTACGCATCATGGTCCAGACTATGACAGAGACAAGTGGGGATTTGCTGCCAAGACTATTCTGAAGATGGGTGAGCGTATGGGGTGCATGTTTGCCAATGATGTCATCGTTATCTCGAACGTCATCAAGAATCTTATTGCCCGTAAATATGGAAGAACGAAGAATGTACACCTTATATATAATGGCGTCTCTGAGCCTGAGATCTGCGACTATCCTGAATATTTCAAGGAACTAGGGATAGAGAAGGGCAAGTATATCCTGGGTATGTGTAGATTTGTGCCTGAGAAGAACCTGCATCATCTGGTGGAAGCGTATAGACAGTTGATAGTTAAGAATGAAAAGTTAATAGAGCAGGGCTACAAGTTGGTGCTGGCTGGTGATACGGACTTCGAGGATGAGTATTCGTTGGGATTGAAGCAGATGGCAAGGGAGAATGGTGTGGTGCTTACTGGCTTTATCAAAGGTAGAAAGCTTCATTCGCTGTTGACGAATTGTCGCTGCTATTGTCTTCCATCTTCGCACGAAGGTTTGCCGATTGCTTTGTTGGAGGCGATGAGCTATGGGGTAAAGGTAGTAGTAAGCGATATTCCTGCGAATCTGGAGGTTGGCTTACCAAAGGATGATTACTTCCATTGTGGTAACGTGGATGAACTTTCGGAAAAGCTCGGAAAGATTATCGAGGCCCCATTGCAGCATGTGGATTACGACATGAGCAAATATGATTGGGACCGGATTGCTGATGAAGTAGGAGGAGTGTATCAAGAGTTGAAGAAATGATGATAGTATCAAAGCAACATCAGATATTCTTTGATTTCCTGCGATTCTGCATTGGTTCAGTCAAGGAAATACCTGATTCCTTAAAGGAGGCGGATTGGAAGGAACTGTATGCTATTGCCAAGAAGCAATGCCTTGTGGGTGTTCTCTTTGATGGTATCAAGAAGTTGCCAGCTGAACATGTGGAAATGGAGAAGGAGTTATTGCTCCGTTGGATGGCGGAAAGCCAGATGTTGGAGAAAGCGAATGTGCGCCTGAACGATGCTGCCATTCAGGTTTCTGAGTGGTTCAGGAAGAAGGGATTCAGAACCTGTATCCTGAAAGGGCAGGGAAATGCATTGATGTATCCGAATCCTTATTCCCGGACTCCTGGTGATATTGATATCTGGGTGGAAGGGGAAGACAAACGAGTCATCTCCTTTGTCCGCTCTATCTCGCCTCATGAAAAGGCATGCTATCACCACATCGAGTTCCCCCCATATAAGGGTGTGGATGTTGAAGTGCATTATCGCCCTAGCTTCCTGCTGTGCTTCTGGCATAACAGAAAGCTTCAGAAATATTATGAGAGGGTGAAGGAGGAGCAGTTCTCGCATCGGGTGATGTTGGGAGAGCAAGGGGAGATTGCAATTCCGACGGTGGAATTCAATCTCATCTTCCAGTTGACTCATATCTATGCTCATCTGATGAATGAGGGGATTGGGTTAAGGCAGCTTCTGGATTACTACTATGTTCTTTGCGACTTTTATAAAGTCTATCAAAAATCTTCGAAAATCACCCCGTCCCTCTTTACCCTTAAAGAGGGCTCCACCTCTCACCCCGACCCTCTCACCCTCAGGGGAGAGGGAGGAAACCGCCCTACTCGGTGCTGTATTTGCCCCACCTGTCCCTCCCCTGCGGGAGGGTCCTTAACCCACTCCCAAGCCCTCGCCCTTTCCAAAAGGGCAAGGGATGTAACCGCACCTTCTCGGTGCTCGGAACCGCTACGCTCTAAGGTTGGCGGACCATCAAAGGTCTCGCCAGATTGTGCGGGATGGGACCGCCTTTCTATAGAGGGAGATAATTCAGCTGGTTCTACTACTGCTGTTACTTCTTCTGCCTCTACTGCTTTAGATGTGGTGCAGAAGGAATTGAAGGAGTTGAGATTGTGGAAGTTTGCCGGGGGTATCATGTATATCATGCAGGAGGTGTTCGGCATGCCTGCCTCTCGCCTTATTGTTCCTCCGAATGAGAAGTATGGTAAGTTTGTATTGAATGAGGTGCTGGAAGCCGGGAACTTCGGAAGGCATGATGCCCGGAACCGGTTTGGTAGGTCACAGCTTGGACATAATCTCCAAAGGGTGTATCGGGATATGAGACTCGTGAGATATTTTCCTGCTGAGGCTATGAGTGAGCCATTCTTTAGGGTATGGCACTTTTTCTGGAGGCTTAAACACAGGAGGCAGTCACTCGGAGTCTTTTCTTGAAACCCTATGCGGGCTGGGTTTAATGTCTCGCAGACGACGCAGATTTCTTCTTTACTTTTTCATGTTCTACAGATTGCACGGATTTACACAGATTTTAGCCTATTCGGGATTGAGAGCGCCTGGTATCTCTGAACCACGTTGCAAAGATACGAAGACGGTGAGGGGGCAATTCACAGTTGCTCATACTTGCTCATACTTTCTCATAGATTTTCTTTGTTCTGGTATCTGTAAGCCAGTGGATTATGCGGCGTAAGTCCCTGGCTTTTGCTTCGTAAGTGACTGACTTTTGCATCGTAAGTCTTTGAGTTTTGAATCCGAAGTAACCGGCTTTAGGGTGACAGGGTGACACTTATGACAGTGATTTCTGAAGATTTACTCTCGCGCGGGCAGGCAGGAAAAATCAAGCCGAAAGTTCCTGCCTGCCCGCGTGCGAGGCGAAATGTTGAAAAACTAGTGTCACCGTGTCATCGTGTCACCGTGAACTGTGCAGAAGATGCTCTGCATCGCTCTCTGGCTATGGACATGAACTCCCCTGTCTCCGCCTCCGTTGGCTTTCGGAAGTAGAGATCTACAAATTACTGTTTCTGTTACGGCGCCTCTAAAGTAGGTAATAAGGTTCTATATCTGTGTTACACGGTGCAAAGATAGAAAAAATAAAATAAAAGAGAGTTCCCATATACGGGAACTCGTAAACGGAAATTATTGATTTTTAGAATCTTTTAAATGGTGAAGGCGGAAGTTATATTCGATCAAAGCGGTCTCCGCCATATTGTGCGGTATGGGAACGCCTGGGAGTAAAAGCTTTGTGTAAGCAAATTCATTAATCAATATAACTGCACAATTATGTATACATTTTTAGATAATATGTTCAAGGTGCTCAAAATGGCAGCCAATAGAAATAAAAAGGGCATCCTGTCAGGATGCCCAGTATACTATAGGGAGGTTGATCAAAACCAAGGACTAATTGTCTCGTTGGAGTGATGCTCTCCCTTATTATCAATGTTAAGTTATCGACCGCAAAATTAATAATTTTATTGGTAGATTCCAAATTTATACTCACAAAAAACATTAATTAAGATGAAAAAGGAAGATTTTCAAGAGTTCTTTAAGCAAAGAATGGCTGAAATTATGCATAAAGACACACTTGATAGCTATCGAGTGAGAGCTAATAATGCCCATACCATTCTTAAAGAACTAAGCTATGTGATGGAAGGATGGATTGCTGGAAATATCAAACGCTTTGAAACGGTTGAACTTTGTATTGAAGAAACGATCTCCCTTATAGAAAAGGATAATAGTCTTGTGTTTTCCAATTATACTAAGGATTTATTTATTAAGGACTTAAAAGGGTATGTAAAGGTATCTAAGGATAAGAAAGATTTACCACTTATAGAGAATACAAACAAGCTGATTTATCTCGTTAATGAGTGCTTGATTACAAATGAAGGAGTTTTCTTATCTCGGTTGATAGAAAAGATAGAGGAGCAAGTAACTATTGATGAAGAGATAGAGGATAATCTGTTTACCCCAAAGTTGAGAGAATTTGATAACTTGTTATCATCTTTTGCTTGTGAGTTGTTGACAATTGGTTATTCAAAAAGATACCTCTATAAATTCTTTAATTCTTTCAAGAAAAATCGTAAGGGATTAACTTTTGAAGAAGCTTTTTCTGAAATGAAACATAAGTTCTTGAACAAAAACCTACTTACATTCATAGTTGTCATAAAGCTGAATTTTAAATATATAAAGAATGCGCAAGCGGCAACAGAGGTTGTAGAACAATTGAAAGATGAGATTCCTGAGGAGTTGAAAAAATATGTAGGTGTACGCAAATCTTTTGTTGTAAAGAAGAAATCTGTACGATTCTTTATAGAGAATGTAAGTGCCTTGGACGCATATATGGCTGTAAGGCAGGCTTATGAACACTTTTCAAAATTGTTGGATTATAAGCAGGATGTTATTTATGGTTATACTTTACCTAATTATGCTCTTGCCTTTATGATTAAGGGAGAGGGCTTTTCTGTTTCTACTGAAAAGTTCTTTGAATTAGATAATGGTGGACAGTTCTTGAAAGATGAAGGTAACATGTTATATGAGAAACTGAACTATATTGATAGTTCTTCGTTGGTTTCTACTGATGTAAAGGATAGGATAACTGCTGCCTTACGTCATTTAAGAATAGGTGATGGTCAAGTGGAATTGGAACAACAGTTTATCAATTATTGGATAGCGCTGGAGTTTATCTTTGCTTCTTCGTCAAGCAACGATAATACATATTCTCGAATAAAGGAAAATTTGGTAAATATACTTTCTGCTTGCTACGTGAAGCGAAATCTTCTCTACCTTGAAAATTGGATGAGGAGAGAGAATATGCTTGAGGAAGAGAAAGATTTCATGGAAAAGATTAATGGTGAAGAGACGGAATGGCCTATAGAGAATATTTTGCTAAAGTATCGTGTAAAGAATATGAAGGCACATCTTCATCATAATGATAAAGTAAAAAAATACATAGGTAATCATCAGACGCATCTGTGGCAGCATATTTCTCGTATTTATAGGCTCAGAAATGAGCTAGTACATGAAGCTGCATTAAAGCAGGATATTGAGAATGTTGCAAGTAACCTTCGCTTTTATCTCGTATTTGTACTCAATCAGATGATAGATTATTTTTCTGAGGAGACTGCCAATATGAAGCCTAAGTCAATGCTTCAGTTCTTTTGGAATTACGAGAAGAGTCTGCGAGCTGTATTGCTGGCTGATGGAGAAGATGTAGTTTCTGTAATTTCAAGCATTCATATTGCAAAAAGTTATATTGTCTGAGTTCTTTATGATAGGTATTATATTTTGGTTTTTATATACCAAGAAATAATCAAGCTAAAATAGAATATTATTTCTTTCAAATAGATTCAACGGATTCTCTTCCTTTTTTGCATTTTACATATATGTTAATGATGAAGTAGAGTTGTTGACATGTAAGATAAAAGGATGTATCAAAGTAGAAACTTATAATTCTCGTAGAGTAATTGTAAATGCTATAGCCAAGGCGTAACGTCTGATTTTGCCACAATTTGAGAGAACTGAAAATGTATTTAGGAACTCGCCGGTAATTTACATGCCTTCTGCTTTAGGAGAAGTATGGCAGATGGATTGTCTTGTGGTACAGAAATACGTAAAGCCTTTAATCAGGTTGCTTAAGTATATGTGATTTAATTAGTTAATTTTATTTATTAATGAATAATTTCTAGTTTATGATAATTAAAAGAGATTTTTTTAAGATACGCATTTCATCTTCAGATCATAAAAACTTGATTCCATATGCTGATGAAGTTATTCATAATGAAGACTTTTACAAGTTTGATGGTGAACCTTCTGAGCATTTCTCTTATTGTCTGTTTCAGGCTAATGTTGGTGTTTTGCCTATATCAGACATCTATCGTAGAAATTACAACTTATCAGAAAATGAGTACTTGGATAAAGGAGAGTATGATTGGGAATGTTTTGCATTAATTACGAATGCTTCAATCCCATATCTACGCTGTACGTATGGTACTAATAGGTCATGGTATCCATGTGGTGGGTCTGAATTTGTTAGTAAGGAAAACCTTTATTCATTGCTAAACTCAAGCAAAAGAGACTTAAAATATCCAATACTTGCTTATGGTATAGGAGCGATATTTATATGGGATTTAGAATATGATAATACTATTAATGATTTCAGATTGCTATGCAGCGATGAGGAGTTGATGAATTTGTATTATAAGAATAAGTTGGAATTATTTTTAAGCTTACATAATACTAGAAAATATAATAGTTTATCGAAAGATGATAAGGTGCGGTCTTTTTTGCAAGAGCATATACAAGAAGAAAAGACTCTATGGTCAAATTCAGAGAGATTAAAATCTTATCCTTTGTTGTATGAGTATACGAATGAATTCGTTCATAAGTATCTTTCTTTTTTACTTGCAAAAATAGAAAATACTTCCAATATAGCACAAAAAGTGAATGTATTCTGTATGCCTGTTTATGTTTCTTATCCTTGGAGTGATAGTCTAACCATGGATTTTATCTGTAAGTCGTTAAGTGCAAGAGGACTCTCTTATATTAGGGATGAACAAGACTGTGGATATAGGCAGAATATTACTAATTTTGAAGAGAAAATAGCCGACGCAAGCATAGTTATTGCTATTATAAATGACCAATCTTTACATTCTAAGGATTGCATGTATGAAATGTGCAAAATGGTGGAGAATGGGCATGTTGAAAAAAGGTTGTTTCCTATTATTTCATTACCCGAAAATATAAACAGAGACCCTGCTTCAGGTGATGAATTATTTGAGTATTGGAATAAGCAATTAGATAAAAAGAAAGAAGCTATGCAGCCTTCTTGTTCTCCTTTATTATTAGAAGAGTTGAAGTTTTGTTTAACCATTGTTACTGAATTTCAAAAGCTTTGGATGTATATATGCCGACATAATAGTTTAACTAAAGATGAATTGTTAGACAATAACTGTAAGAAACTTATTGATTCCATTATAGAGATGCAGCAAAACTTATGATAAAAAGACAACATGGATGAAATTTGTGAATGGTTGAATCCTCGGATTCCTGTGGAGTATGGTCTCATCTTTCTTGTGTTTTTTGTTGCGATAGTGATAGGAATGCTGGGGAAAAGCGAGTAGGGTGAAGAAGCATTTGAGTTGTGAGTGATAAGGGCTGATACAAAAATATTCGTATCAATGACTGCATATACCATTGCGCTCTTTTCTTAATCGTCTAACTTCTCTGATTTCTTCATTAATCTCATCGAGGGTGAGTTCTGGCGTTTCGCCTCTTACTGCTTTTGCCCTAAGTTCTTTGAACGTTGCCTTTGCTTTTGCAGTCACCTCGTCTTCTTCCTTAACCTGGATGGAGAAAGGAATGCTCTTACTGCGAATTACAGCCTTAACAAAGATGTTGATGGCGGTATTCGCACTCATGCCGAACTGTTCGCAGAGTTTATCAAACTGTGCTTTCTGCTGGTTGTCCATACGGACTGTCATTGCTGTCTGTGCCATAAGCCTAAAATGTTTATATGA
>ERZ1023853.12-NODE-12-length-50371-cov-8.248271_pt1 | contig 50371 bp, 44 predicted proteins | sample MGYA00380386_ERZ1023853 | MGnify/ENA primary metagenome ERZ1023853 (study PRJEB33179, sample SAMN07449009) | human gut metagenome | biome: Human-gut; feature: Human associated habitat; material: Faeces | host: Homo sapiens | place: India: Bhopal | collected...
TTATTGACCCGCTGCAGCAGGAAGCAGACAGCACAACGTCGCTTTGGGTAAAAATCCGCAACAAACTGGAAATTTTTATTATTAATAAGGCCGTAGATGACGCGATCAATGCTATCATCGCGGGAATTTCTGCAGACGTAGCACAACAAAAATAATTTTACAGTATAATTTGCGTGACTTTATTTTATTGTTTTTTTATTATCACGCGACTATTTTTTTATACGATACGAGACGCAAGCCGCGCAAATGATAATTTATGTTGTCATTTGTGCGGCCTTTTTTGTTGTTTAAACGTCTAACTGAGAGAAGGGCCACTAATGAGACAGACGAGAAAGATGGCAAGAATATGGGTTGATAATTTGACAAAAACAAAATTTTATAAAGTATTGGATGAATTAAAGCTAAATAAAGAACAACGCGAATTATTAATTTTGAAACATGATTGCGGTTTTGATAATGCGCGAATCGCAATAGAATTAAATAAATGTAAAGAGTGCGTCAGCAGAGAGCTGCAGCACATATACGACCGCATTGAGAAAAATTTCATACGAAAATGACCGTATTTTTTTAGTCTTTTTTAGATGTTTTATTATACGTTTACAATATATATCGTGAATTATAATAAAAACATAAGCAAGGAGGTAAAAGGATGGCAAATAATACCACAGCAGCATATCCGATTCCGTCACAATATATTATTGATAATGATGATATATTAAGCGTTGATTTTTACAATAATAAGCAAAAAATAGGCGTTACACTCAAAAAATATCAAGAGCTCGAGGACATCTGTAATACGTACTATGATAAACTTGTCGAGCTCGGGGCAATTAAAAAGCCCAAGACACCAGAAGAGCTGGCAGCAGAGCAGACAAAAATCATATCGCAGCTTGTCGATCAGAATAAAATGATTTTACAGCAAATGCAATCGATGCAAAGCGAAATGGAGGCGCTAAAAAATGTTAAATCCGGAAACAGTGGCGAAGCGGCTCGGGCTGAGCCCCGAAAACACGAAAAAATTAATAGATAATTGGGGACCTGCTAAGGATGCGGCAATGCGTGTCACGAGTCAAGCCGACGCGATGCAAGTTATTAAAAGCCTGGGCATTGGGGTGGATAAATTAAAACAATTCCGGGCCGTACTTGATAGCCCGGCTGTAAAAATCGGGTGTGCTCTTTTTGGTGTAGATTTGAATGGCGTCAAGCAAAAAGCTGATATTTTGACAAACGCAGGCGGTTGTATACAGCCGCCGCAGCCGGCAGAGCGCACAATTACAAGCGGCAGTAACTGTGACAAATTCCGCGACGGGATTGAGCAGTTATTACATAAAAAATAAACGGAGGTAAAAAATCATGGGTGAAAATGGCAATGCAACAACAATTAACTGGACGAGTTGGGGATTGGTTATTTTCTTTATTTTGCTGTTTATGATTTTCCGCGGGTTTGGCGGATTTGGTGGATTTGGACCGCAGCAAGGGTGGGGCAATCCCGGATGCGGCGTCGTATCTAATTGCCAGGTCGAAAAGCAGGGAATCATTGATACCGCCCGCACGCAATATCTTGTAGAGCAGACAGCGCGAGCAACGCAGAATGCAACAGCGGCCGGGATTACGGCACTCGGCAATAAAATTGACGGTTATGCAGTGCAGGACCTGCGGGACAAATTGGCCGAGGAACGCAACAAAAATATGATGCTGCAGAATCGCTTGTATTCTGACGGGCAGTTTAACAATTTAGCACGGCAAAACGAATCTATGTACGCAAGCTTAAAACAAGAAATCGCTACGCTGGCTTGTGAAACACCGAAGCGCCCGCCATATTTTGCGCAGGGATACACCCCGGGCGGCTATCCAATTCCGCCAGCAAGCGCTTACAATGTCGGTAGCTGCGGCGGCACAAATTAAAAATTAAATAACTCCGTCCATGGACGTGATAGTACCCAACCAATGCGGGCGGCTCGATATGACCGCCCGCCATTTTTAGGAGGGATAAAAATGACTTGTATGCAAAATTGTCAATTATGTAAAAATCTCATCGTATCAACTGCAGCAGCTATTGGCAGCTCGGCGTTGACGATAACAATTCCGGCAACAGTGCTCAATGATAACGATAAAAAATGTCTTGTCATTGCGCAAAGCTTCACAGCATCCACGCCTTTGCCGGCGGTCATCGCTGACGGGTCGGCTACAATCGCACTCACAAACCGATGCGGCAAACCGGTCTATAGTGATCAACTGCGAACACGGCGCATATACAAAATACGATTAAATACGGCAGTGCCGTCCGCTGTTGTCGAATCTTGTAATTTATGCCCGACATCATTTACTGCGCCGCAAATCACCGGCGCGACGACATAAAGAGGTAAAACGATGGGCAATAATAACAATTTTTTTCCGTTTTTACTAGGCCTTGTTGGCGGGTACGTCGCTTTTACTGCCACCGGTCAAGAACTATGCAAAAATATTGCCAGTAAGGCGATAAAAAACGCGCTAAACTTGCCTGCATTACCAAAAATTAAAAATTTGCCTGTTCTGACCGCTGAAGATAAAATTAGTGATAAAAACATCGAAGATAAAAATAAAAATACCTTAAATCGTCAAAATGAACGGCAAAAAATCGAGGTGAATGCAAAAAATGGATAAAATACTTGATTTATATAAGCAAGTCGCAGACGATAAAAGTAAACGCGCGGAAGTTGAGAGCGTTTTTGCGATGTTGTCGAAAAAAGTAAAAAATGACTGCCCGGATGCGTATCGCAAAGCATTTTTAAAAATGCATAATGCCGTATATGATGGCCATTTTTGCGAGCGCATGGCCATAGCAGCGGTTGCAGCTATGGAAAACGTGGATGGTACGCATGGGGCGCACTGGACGAAAGAGCAAGCGACGAATATCATGCAGCAAAACGGCTATAGTTTTGACAAAAACGATTTTTACTATACTATTAATATGTTTTATAGTGATTACGCAAAAGTACTCAATTCGTCCGAGCCAGGGGTTTATGCAAAGCTGGCTGCGGCTTATATATCTGACCCGGACGCGCCACGGGATAAAGTTTTTAAAATTTACTTGGCCACACATGATATAGATTGACCGTAAGAGCTGTTATATTTTTTTATATATTTTTGCAGCTTAGAAAGTAGTTATTTTCTGATGACATTTACCTGCCGCGTAGGCAGCTTAGAAAATGTTAAAATCCTGAGGATAACTACTTTCAAAAGACCGACAGCATTGCGCTGCCGGTCTTTTTTTGTGTGTAAAAAAGCCTTGACATATTGTACTGTATGTAGTACAATGCAATTAGAAAGAGGGCAAGAGGCCCAAATAGGAAGGAGACAAAAAACATGAAACTGTATCACGGAAGTTATGATAAGTTAGCTGATATGACAGTCCGGGCCGGGAGCATGTTCAACGGCATGTTTTTCTCAGATGACAAAGAAAGCGCGTTCGGGCCGGGAGCTGAACCACGCTATTATTACAGCGTAGACATTAACGACGATGAAATTGCAGACGTTAACGAACTTGCGTATGAAGATTTATCTGTGGAAGCAGCTCACGAGTTGTGGGGCGATGATGTCGACACGATGATTGATATTGTATGCGACGAAGTAGCACCGTGGGAAGCGGACGAAGAACAGAGCGGAGTTATAAATCGCTTGTTCCCCGGATTAGAAGAATGGGAAATGTCGTATGAACTTCAACGCCAGGCAAGCCTGCTGGCTGAAAAAATGGGATATAAAGCGGTATCCCTGCATGACGAACACGGAACGTCTTACATCGTCTGTCCGGGTACTGTAATGAAAGAAGAATAATTATGATAAGAAAGAACATCGTCGGCAAACGATACGGAAGGCTTGTAGTGACGAAAGAGCTTGGCAACGGATACGTCGTCTGTCACTGTGATTGTGGCAACGATAAAAAAATTAGGAAGTGGTCGCTCATGCAAGGTGGCATTCATTCTTGCGGGTGTTTACGCAAAGAAGTAGCACCCAAACGGTATGATGTTCGCGTGCTGTCGGCAAATGGCACGAATCTAAGCATACTTGCGAGTAATAAAATACGAAGTAGTAACACTTCTGGCGTTCGCGGCGTGCATTGGGATAAGTCTCGGGGTAAGTGGATCGGGGGCGTGAAAATTAAAGGCGTTGATAAAAAGAAGCGCTTTGAAAAATTTGAAGATGCGGTTGAATACAGAAAGATGCTGGAAGAACTGTATGTAGAACCGCTTTTAGAGAAAGATCAGATAAACATCAAAGAAAAGAAACAAATTGTACCGGATAAAGAGTTAAGAGACGCGCGTGAGAAAGCGTGTGTGACTCGGCAAACCGTGCATGATCGGACGGGACTGTCGATTGTATCACTACAGCAGTGGGAAAATGGCTATCAACATCCTACTGCTGTAGTGCGCAATCTCTTGTTGTCTTGGTATCGTGCCGGGTGCCCGGTTTTGCCAGCACTAGGGATAGCAGACGATAAGCCAGATGGCGATTACTTGATACGTCTCGAACAATTTAAAGAGGAGAATGAAAATGCTGGACAGTAGAAAAAAAGCAAATCAAAAATGGCTCAAAGCGAACTACGAGTCTATCACGATACGTGTCCCCAAGGGGACTAAAGATAAAATAAAGGAGTGGGCGGCCGCCCACGATATGAGCATGGCGTCTTATATTCAAGAAGCGTGCAAAGAAAAATCGGAAAAAAAGCCCTTGACACATTCGGTTGGCTGACGGGGCTTATTTCTTTTCATGTTGCACAATAAAACGTTCGAGAGCATTCGTTTTCTATTGACGTTGTAATAGACACATAATATACAAAAACGTCGGCAGGCCGCATCCTGCCTCAAATTCCAGTTCTCGAAACGTTAATCTTTTTTCAAGAGATTTTCGAAAAACCTATGCAAACAGAAGAGGTTGCCGCATGAAGGATATTCCCTTTATGCGCAGCCTCTTTTTTCAGTTCGAATTTGAAACTTCGACAAACGAACCACGCCAAACGAACCACGAAAAGGGCTGTCGCATGAAGCGGCAGTCCTTTTTTACTACTAGCCCCGACGCCGTAAAGATGATAAAATGGATAGGAAACGAAACTGTTTGTGCTGTGAAGGGGGAATCTTCATGTTTACGTATTATATGCCGACGAAGGTATTTTTTGGAAAGGCCTGCGTGGCCCAATCTGGCGAGGTGCTGGCTGACTTGGGACGGAAAGCGCTGTTGGTCACAGGCCGTCATTCGGCCAAGGTCAATGGTTCTCAGGCGGCCGTCGTGGAAAAGCTGGATGAATTGGGGATTTCCTGGTTCCTTTTTGATGAGGTCGAAAATAATCCGTCTGTGGCGACGATTCGCAAGGCCGCTGCCTTTGCTTCGGAAAAGGGTGTCGATTTCGTCATCGGTATTGGCGGCGGTTCGCCTATGGATGCGGCGAAGGCCATCGCCTTGGTCTGCACGAATGAGATGGATGATGAACAGCTGTTCACTGGGCCTTATGGCAAGCCTTTGCCCATTGTTGCCGTACCGACGACGGCTGGCACGGGCAGTGAAGTGACCAAGGTCAGTGTCTTGACGAATCCCAAGGCCGGAACCAAGCAGTCTATCAACACGCCTCTCATTTTCCCGACGTATGCCTTTGTGGATCCGGCTTTTACGGAAAGCGTCCCTGAAACGGTTACGGTTGATACGGCCATTGATGCCTTGTCCCACGCTGTCGAAGGCTATATGTCTACGGCATCGACGCCGATGAGCGATGTCTGGGCGGAAGAGGCTATGCGTTTCCTCGGCGTCCACTTGACGGACCTCAAAGGCGATGTTTCGCCTGTCGTCCGGGAAGACCTGCTCTATGGGTCGACCCTGGCCGGCATCACTATTGCCCAGACGGGGACGACTATGGTCCACAGTATGGGCTATATGCTGACGTATTATAAAGGACTCAGCCACGGCCGGGCCAATGGCCTGCTCCTGCCGGCATACATGAAGTTCATGGAAGAAACGATGGCCGATAAGGCTGAAAAGGTCTGGGCTATCCTGGGCCTGGCTGGGCTCGACGATTTCACGGCCCTCATGAAGGATCTCATGGGCGATACGGTCGACTTGAGTGACGAAGAAATCAAGAAATTCGTTACCATGACTTTGCCCACTGGCGGCGTCCAGCGCACGCCGTATCCGGTCACGGCGGAATTGCTCACTCATATTTACCAGCAATTGACAGGGAACCGTTAACGTTGCGAGTTTGAAGTTGAAAGTTTGATGTTTGATGTGGAGGAGGTTAAATTTCAATCCATTGCCTCAAACGTCAAACATCAAACCTCAAACATAAAAGAGAAGGGGAACGCCATGATGGTATATTGCATTCATGTGACAGTCCCTACGAACCACTAACCACTAGCCACTATTATTATCACAGGAGGAATTTCATGGCAGAATTATTAGCCCCGGCAGGCTCTTTAGAAAATGTACTCACCGCCATTGACGCCGGTGCCGATGCCGTTTATTTTGGCGGGAAAGGCTTCAATGCCCGCAAATTTGCTCATAATCTCGACGATGCCGAAATCGGCCAGGCTGTCCGGACGGCTCATTTATTTGGCGTCAAAGTTTATGTCACCGTCAACATCCTTATGGCGGACACGGAATTAGAGGCTTTGTCTGCGTATTTGCAACGCCTCGACTCGTTCGGCGTCGATGGCATCATCGTCCAGGATCTGGCTGTAGCGGCCCTGGCCCGGAAAGTCGCGCCCAACCTGCCACTTCACGGCAGTACGCAGATGACGGTGGCCGATTTGGACGGCGTCCGTTTCTTGGAAGCCAATGGCTTCACACAGGCTGTCTTGTCTCGTGAGTTGTCGGCTCAGGAAATCCGCTTCATCTGTTCGCAATCGTCTATTCCCATTGAAGTTTTCATCCACGGTGCGTCGTGCATGGCTTATTCTGGCCAGTGCCTGATGAGCAGTTTCCTCGGCGGCCGCAGCGGCAACCGAGGCGCCTGTGCCCAGCCCTGCCGTCAGCCATATACCCTGCTCTGTGATGGCGAACCTGTCATGAAACACGAAGCGTATGTCCTCAGCTTAAAAGATTTGAAGTCCCTCGATTATATGGATGAATTGCTCGATGCCGGTGTTACGTCTTTTAAAATCGAAGGCCGCATGAAGGGCGATACCTATGTGCGGACTGTCGTTTCAGCGTACCGAAAGGTCATCGATGCCCATTACCAGAGTCCGCAGCAGCGAAAGGCAGCTCATCGGGAAGCGGCAGCCCTTTTAGAAAGCGCCTTTAATCGCAGTTATCAAGCCGATTTTCTCGGAAATTGCGTCAGCCGCCATACACTGGCTGAACGGAATCCATCGGGCCGGCAGACGGCCGACGACGTAGTCGGCGGCTTGACTCGAAAGCTTTCCATCTACGGCCACGTCGATGTGGCAGAAGATGGGAATTTGCGATTGACTTTGTGGGATGAAAATGGCCATACTGCATCGGCTGTGGCCGATTTCCAGCCTGAACCGGCCCGTCAACGGCCAGCGACGGCCGATTATGTCCAGGGACAGGTCGGCCGCTTGGGCGACACGCCTTTTATCCTGGCCAGTGTGACCGTCTGGGATGAAACGAAGATGATTCCGGCCAGCGTCCTCAACGGCCTGCGCCGTCAGGCTGTACAGTCTTTAATCGACAGTATTCTGGCGGATTATCCGCGGCCCGCAGCTGGTACGGCTCCGGATTGGCAGTCTTCGACTTTGCCGGATGAACCTGTTCAGGCCATGGAGCTCGTCGTCCGCTGTGACAGCGTCGACGGCGTCGCCGCGGCTGTAGCTCATGGCGCTGATATCATCCTCTTCGGCGGCGAATCGTATCATCACCATCCCTTTGGTACCAAGGCTTGGCAGGCCGCCGTCCAGGCAGCGCATGAACACGGGGCTGCCCTGTGGGCGGCTACGCCGCGCATCGTCCGCGAAGAACACCGGGCAGCTGTCCAGAATGAACTGGAACGGGCTATTGCCGCTGGCATCGATGGTATCTATGCTGGGGCCATGGCCGTCTTTACGATGTTGGAAGATTTGAACGTCACCCTGCCAGTCCGGGCGGACTGGTCCCTCAATATTTTCAACAGCCAGGCGGCCCAGGTCTATACGGCTTTGGGCTGTACTGCCGTGACAGCGTCTGTCGAAGCGACGCTGCGCCAGATGAAGGAGATGGTCCGTCTGAGCGGCTGTCCCATCGAAGCCGTTGTCCAAGGGCGGGCAGAAATGATGGTCACCGAATCGTGTGTTATTTCTTCCTTTGCTGGCAAGGGCCAGAAGAAAGGATGCCCTGGAGTCTGTGCCCGTGGTGCCTATGCCTTACGGGACCGGCGGGATGAAACGTTCCCTGTCGTTACTGACCAGTATTGCCGTAACCATATCCTCAACAGCCGTGACCTGGATATGGCGCCGTATTATAAAGACCTGCGCCGCGCTGGCATAGCCGCCATCCGCATCGAAGGCCGCGGCCGCAATCCCCAGTGGATTGGCCAGCAAGTCAGCCGTTACCGCCGCCTCTGCGATGGGACGGAAACGATGCTCTTAGGGAAGGAAGACCAGACCGTCACGCGGGGCCATTTCTTCCACGGAATTTTATAAATAGGAGTAAGTATACTGTATGAATAAAAGAAGTCTGAGAATTTTGGGATTCTACCAGGTCCAGAACATGCTCGTCCGCCTGGCACCGTCCCGTTTGTCCAAGGAAATCGCCCGCCGCCTGCGACCGGTCAGCGACGCCGACGTCATTGCCAAAAATTTGACCGATACGGAAGAAGCCGTCCGCTGCCTGCAGACGGAGACGAGCACGCCTTTCGGCGGCATCGTCGATATCCGGCCGTCTCTGGAAAAGGCGAAGCGCGAAGTGACCCTTGATTCTCATGAATGCATCGATATTTGGAATAACCTGCAGCACTACGGGGAAATCCGTTCCTTCTTCGCCGAACGGGGCGCTGACTATCCCCAGCTGGCCGAAGAAGCGGAAGTGATCGGCGATTTTTCCCAGCTTGCCCATTCGTTTGCCCAGGTCTTCGACAAAAACCGTCAGATCCGGGATAATGCCTCGCCGGAACTGATGCGCCTGCGCAGCCGCATCGTCGAATTGGAACGGCAGACGAAGCGCTACGTCAACAATGTCCTGCAGAACAAGGAATATCAGAAGTATTTCCAGGACGCCCTGGTCACGGTGCGCAACAACCGCTACGTCATCCCTATCAAGCAGGAATACCGCCATGCCTTCCCGGGCATCGTCCATGATACGTCGGCGAGCGGCTCGACGCTCTATGTCGAACCACTGGCCATCGTCAATGCCAACAACGACCTGCAGGCGGCACGTATCGGCGAAACGAAGGAAATCGAACGCATCTTCCGCCGCCTGACGGCCAAGGTCCAGCAGCAGTACAGCGACCTCTACGAGAGCACGAAATGCGTGGGTCAGCTGGAATTCGCCTTTGCCAAGGGCCAGCTCGCCCTGAAGATGAAGGCCTGCCGTCCGGCCGTCCCGAAGACGCGCATCATCAAGCTCATCCAGGCCCGTCATCCCCTGATCGACCCGAAACACGTCGTGCCCAATACGATCATCATCGGCGGCGATTACCGCATTCTCCTGATTACGGGTTCCAACACGGGCGGCAAGACCGTTTCCATGAAGACCCTGGGCCTCCTCGTCCTCATGCACCAGGCGGGCCTCTTCATCCCCGTCAGCGAATCGTCGGAACTGCCCGTCTTCCGCGATGTCTTCTCGGATATCGGCGACGAACAGGATATTTCCCAGAACCTGAGTACCTTCTCGAGCCACATGAAGCAGCTCATTTACATTCTCAAGCACTGCGGGCCTGACGACCTCATCTTAGCAGACGAACTCGGTTCCGGTACGGACCCTGCCGAAGGCAGCGCCATCGCCATTGCCATCCTCGACGCTTTCTACAAGAAGGGCGCCTATGTCATGGTCACGACGCACTACAATGACTTGAAGAATTATGCCTACAATACGCCGGGCATCGAGAACGGCCATGTCGAATTCGATACGGAAACGCTGCAGCCGACGTATAAGCTGCGCATCGGCGCCGCCGGCAGCTCCCATGCCTTCAGCATCAGCGAACGCCTGGGCATGCCCAAGGACATCCTGGAAAAGGCGAAGGACCTGCGCAGCAAGGCCCAGGATATGGACATGGAAAAAGTCCTGACTCAGCTCAACGAACAGGCCAAGAAGATGGACGAAGAACAGGCAGAACTGGAATACCGCCTGAAAGAAGCGCGGAAGTTGGAAGACGACCTGCGCCGGGAACGGGATAAGGTCTCGTCGAAGCGTCAGGACATTATCGCCGCCAGCCGCCGCGATGCCGTCGATTTGAAGCGCAACCTGCGCGTGGAAGCGGAAAAGATCATCCGTGAACTGAAGGCCCAGTCGAAAGTGGGGACGGACCGGGAAAAGGCCAAGGCCATCGACAAGGCCCGCCGGGCGATCCAGCAGATTTCCCTGCCTGAAGCGGCCAAGCCCCAGCGCGATCCCATCGATTTGTCCAAGCTGAAAGTGGGCCAGCAGGTCTTCGTCAATAATCTGGACAGTGTCGGCACGGTCGAAGACATCGGCGCGAAACAGCTGACGGTTTCCGTGCGGGGCATGACGGTTCGCGTCAAGTCCAAAGACGTGAGCGCGCCCTATCTCGATGAACTGAAGAAGGAAAAGCAGGCCGAAAAGAAAGCGGCCGCCGCCTCGTCCTTCCGGCCTATCCGTACGTCCAGCGTAGCGACAGAGCTGAACGTCATCGGCAAGACCTTCAGCGAAGCACAGCCGGAAATCGAACGCTTCCTCGACCAGGCCCTGGCCGCCGGCTTCAGCCCGGTCAAGATCATCCACGGCAAGGGCAGCGGTGCCCTGCGCCGTCAGGTCCACGCCTTCCTCGACGACCAGCCATTCGTCAAGAAATACCAGCTCGACGACGTAGACGGCGGCGGTGCCGGTGTCACCCTGGTCTATTTCTAAGGGAAGGGGGCGCATGAGGTTTCTGTCATCATGCGAGGGTCTTTTCTCTTTCATATTTGAGGCATGGTTTTAAATTTAAAGCCATCCGCTAACCACTAGCCACTTAAAAGAGCTTGTCGTATGCGACAAGCTCTTTTTGTCATGTAATAAAAAAGTTACACTAATTTCCGGAGAAGGGTTGACGAGATAGCTGTAATGTGATATATTACAACTATCCTAATTGTAACCAAAATAATTACGATTAAGGAAGACTCCATTTCAATATATATTCACATTGCGCTGTGCGCAGAAAGGTTGGTTCATTATGAATAAGAAAATTGCTGTTGTTGCTGCTGGTGGTCGTGTTTCTCGTAAGGTTATTTCTGAAGCGGTCCGCCGCGGTTTCGATGTGACGGCTTTTGGCCGCAAGGCAGAAAATATGACGGATGCCCAGCATTATGTACAGAAAGATATTCTCGATTTGACGGCGGCTGATTTGGCTGGTTTCGATGCTGTCGTCGATGGCTTTGGGGCCTGGACGCCGGAAACCCTGCCTAGTTATATGACGACGACGGAACATCTCTGCCAGATCCTCAGCGGCAGCCCAGTCCGCCTGCTCATCGTCGGCGGGGCTGGCTCACTCTTTACTAATAAAGAACACACGACTGTCCTGGCCGCAGCACCGGATTTCCCTGATGAATTCAAGCCTTTGGCAGCAGCTGCCGCTGAGGTTTTAAAGGCTATGCGCCAGCACGACGATGTCAAATGGACCTACATCAGCCCGGCTGCGGACTTCCAGGCCGATGGCGAACGGACGGGGAAATACATCCTGGGCGGCGAAGAATTGACTTTGAACAGCCGTAACGAATCGATTATTTCCTATGCCGACTATGCCATCGCCATGGTCGACGAAATCGAAAAGGGCCATCACATCAATCAGCGCATCAGCGTCGTCAGGGCCTAAGTTTTTCATCGCTATTGAAGGAGGTGCCGGGAATGGAAAAGATTCAGCAGTTACAACGGGCTTTGCATGATTCAGCGGCCGTCGTCATCGGTGCCGGTTCAGGCCTTTCGACGGCAGCGGGCCTGACCTATTCCGGTGAACGGTTCCGCCGGTATTTCTCGGATTTCATCAGGAAATACGGCATCCGCGACATGTATTCCGGCGGCTTTTTCCCCTTTGCCGATGCCCGTGAATACTGGGCCTGGTGGAGCCGGGCCATTTACATCAACCGCTACGTCCCGGCACCGACTGATGTCTACCGCCGTTTATATGACCTGGTGCAGGACAAGGATTACTTCGTCTTGACGACCAATGTGGATCATCAATTCCAGAAAGCCGGCTTTGACAAGCAGCGCTTGTTCTATACGCAAGGGGACTACGGCCTGTTCCAGGCCAGACATCCCGTGACAGCCAGGACCTATGATAATGAGGCGGTCATCGTCGCCATGATGGAGGCGCAGGGTTTCGTCTATGACTCACATCACTACTTCGTGCCGCCGGAAAAGGGGACCGTCTCCATGCAGGTCCCGGCGGAGCTCCTGCCCCGCAGCCCCGAAGACGGCCAGGACCTGGTGCCCAACTTGCGTTGTGACGACACGTTCGTCGAAGATGCTGGCTGGAAGGCAGCGGCTCGCCGGTATCAGCAATTCTTGCAGGACCACCAGCAAGGACGCGTGCTCTACCTGGAGTTAGGCGTTGGCATGAATACGCCGGGAATCATCAAGATTCCTTTTTGGCAGTACACCCAGGCTAATCCGCAGGCCATCTACGCCTGCGTCAATGCCAGTGATGCCCGCAGTCCGGAATGGATCCGCCGGCAGGCCATCGGCATCGAAGGGGATATCGCCGATGTACTCACTGCCTTAGAAAGGGGGAGAGAGTCATGAACCGTCATGAACAACTTGCTTTTTTGATTCACCAGCTTCAGCAGGAAATGCCGGAATACGCCGCTTATGACATTCCCGATGACGATGGTCAGGCGTTCCAGCTCTACCGGGCCTTGTGCAACGTCCGCCAGCCAGGGAAACACGTGCCGTCGCCGCAGTTCCTGGCTGCCGAAGCGGCTGTCCTCCAGGGACTGACGCGGGAAAAAGGGATTACCGATGGCCGCTATCTGCCGGCCATTCCTAGCCATGAGCATCTGCATCTCTGGCAAGGAGATATTACGACGCTGGCTGTCGATGCCATCGTCAATGCCGCTAATGACCAGCTCCTGGGCTGCTTTCGACCGCTCCACTCGTGTATCGACAATATGATCCATACTATGGCCGGCGTGGCTTTGCGGGAACGATGTTTTACTATCATGCAGGCCCAGGGCCATGCTGAGGAGACGGGCCAGGCGAAAATCACGCCGGCTTACAACCTGCCCTGCCGCTACGTCCTGCATACCGTCGGACCTATCGTCCGGGGTGCTTTGACGCAACAGGCCCAAGGCCAGCTGGCTTCGTGCTACCGGAGCTGCCTTGACTTGGCCGCTGCCAAAGGTTGTCGGTCCCTGGCCTTCTGCTGTATCTCGACGGGTGTCTTTGGTTTCCCTAAAAAAGAAGCGGCCCACATTGCCGTAAACACCGTATCGCAGTGGCTGCGGCAACATGAGCCGATAGAAGTCGTCTTCAACGTTTTTACCGAGGAAGATTATAGGATATATAATCGTTATTTACATAAAGGAGTATGATTATTATGAAAAAGATTATTTTAGCTGTCCTCTTTGGAGCATTCAGTGTAAGCGGAATGGCTGCTTTTGCAACTGCCCCTGTTCACCAAGGTTATTCGGAAAATGGTGATTATCAAGCTGTTGTAAATCAGCAAATAAACACGACTGAGCTGAGAGGCCCAGTATCACATACCTATTCAGAAAATGGCGATTACCAAGCAGCTCCGGCCAGATAGAACCCTGCGGGCCGCCTTACCAGGCGGCCGATGCCAACCTCTTCCGAAGAACCTCTCAGACCGCCGTTGGCGGCCAGCTCCCCTATGAAGGGGAGCCTTTGGGCGCTCCTGCGCCTGATTTCCAGAGTCTATTGCGGCAAAGCCGCTTCTGAGTCCGAGCAAACAGGTCCCTACGGTGCGGCCATAAGGCCGCAAAAACGAACCACGAACCACTAGCCACGAGCCACGAACATTAAAACAGCATCTGGAAGTGGATGCGGGTCATTTCGTGGGGGTCCGGGCTGCCGGTCTTGGCCTGGCTGGCGAAGGACTGCATAACGCTGAATTTCAGGTTCTTGGCGATGACGTAGTCAGCACCGATGCCCCAGGTGCGCTGGTTATCCATGTCGCTGGAGAAACGCCACGTGAAGGGGTTGCCGCCGAGGAAGGAGCCGTCGTCGAGGTCGAGGTATTCCAGCCACGTATCCCAGCTGCCGGGAGCGGCGAAGGACGCATTGCCGTACTGGAGCTTATACATCCAGGCATCGCCGTAGTCCTGGCCGTCGACGTTTTGGAAGCCGTCGTTGAAGCCGATGTGTTCGTAGTTGGCCAAGGCGCTCCATTTGCCGTAGTTGCCGCGGACGAAGTAGCCAGCGATGTATTTGGCGAAGAATTCCGGTGCCAAATCGTTGGTTTTATGCAGGCGGTTGTAGTAGAAACCAGCTTCGGAACGGGCTGCTTTGCCGCCGCCGAAGAAGGCGTCGATTTCGCCATACCCTGTTTCCAGGCCAGACGTGCTGAAGGCGTTGGAATAGGCTTGGGAAGCGTGGATGGTATCGACGCCGGGCTTCTTGCCGTCTTTGAATTTGCCGTAGCCTGTGGTGACAGCCAGGTTATCGTTGTGATAGCGCAGTTCGGCGCCGTCGAGGGCATCGAAGTACTGCAAGCCATAGGCGTCGCGGCCGATGCGGTAGACGTCATTGCGGCCGACGCTCAGTTCCCAGTTCTTGCTGCCGAAGTTGTAGTCCACTTTGGCCAAATCCATGTAGGGATTGTTGCCTTCGGCAGAAGCGGCTTTGTTGCTGGCGAAGGGGCGAAAGCCCGTGCTGACACCGGCTGTGACCTTGGTGCGGTCATTGACCTGGCCTTGGGCACGGATGCGGAAGCGCGTATCCCAGGAATTGTCGTTCTTCTTGTTGCCGTTCTGGTAACGGTAACGGACGAAGGCATCGCCGAAGACGCGCGTATTGCCGACGCGGTTTTCCAGGTTGGTCACGCGGACGCCGAGGTTGTTCAGTTCGTCGGCATATTCGTCAGCCAGCTTGTTGATCAGGGCCCGCTGTTCGATAGAGGCTTTGTCCATATGGGCCATGGCTTTGGCGACCATTTCAGCCGCTTCGTAGCGGGTGATGTTGCGATGGCCCTGGAAATACTGGCCATCGACGCCTTGGATGATGCCAGCGTCGGCCAATTCGACGACGGACTTGTAAGCCCAGCTGTCAGACGGGACATCGACAAAGGGATTCGCGGCTAAGGCCGACAGGGAAGTGACAGCTAAGGCGGCTGTCAGGGTACAGACTACTTGTTTCTTCACGAATCAAAGACCTTCTTTCTTCTCGTTCTTTTTGCGTATGCAGAAAAACGCATAAAATTATACATTGCATTTAGTATACTACGATACGTTATGATTGTGTGTCAAATGAGAAGAAAGTTTACTTTTTGTTTATAATTTTACGTGGCTGAAGACTTCACCAATCGGGTCGTGGAGCACTAGGTCGGCTGCGCTGTCCATGTCCGTACTGGATTTGTTGATCAAGACCAGTTTATGGCCGCGGTAATAACGGACCAGACCGGCTGCTGGGTAGACGACGAGGCTCGTGCCGCCGATGATGAGCATGTCGGCGTGGCTGATGTAGTACAGGGACTGTTCGATGACGTCGTTGTCCAGGCCTTCTTCGTAGAGGACGACGTCGGGCTTGATGATGCCGCCGCAGGCGTCACACTTGGGGATGCCCGTGGAATCCTTCATGTATTCGGCGTCGAAGAACTTGTTGCAGTGCATGCAGAAGTTGCGGTGGACGCTGCCGTGCAGTTCCAAGACATTTTGGCTGCCCGCTTTCTGGTGCAGGCCGTCGATGTTTTGGGTGACGATGGCTTTCAATTTGCCTGCTTTTTCCAGTTCGGCCAGTTTGATGTGGGCCATGTTAGGCTGAGCGTCGAGGGCCAGCATCTTGTCGCGGTAGAAGCGGTAGAATTCTTCCGTGTTATCCATAAAGAAGGAATGGCTGAGGATCGTTTCGGGCGGGTATTTATAGTGCTGGTTGTACAGGCCGTCGGTGCTGCGGAAATCGGGGATGCCGCTTTCCGTCGAGACGCCGGCGCCGCCGAAGAAGACGATGTTATCGGAATTTTTGACCATGTCGACGAATTTTTCAATATCTGTCATCGTAAGGGCTCCTTTCACACATGATACGTATCTTTTAATAATTGCAGACCCGATGGGGTACGGAATACCTTGTCGCGGAAGGTGGCAATGGCTTCCGGTTTCAGCTGGTCTTCATAGGCGTTGACCAAAAAATCGGCTTCCAGGAGTATCTGGTAGTCCAGGCCGTCGATGCCGTCGTAGGTGTGGTGGTGGGCGATGAGGAAGCAGACCCGGTCGATGAGCTTTTCGTCAGCACCGAGTTCTTCCAGGATGGCCCTGGCCGGGGCGGGACCTTCGATTTCCTGGTATTTGCCCGACGAGGAACCGTATTTTTCTTCGGCTGCGTGGATGCCGATGTCGTGGAGGACGGCGGCTGTGCGCAGGATGTCCTGCTGGTCTGCCGGCAGTCCTTCCAGGCGGCCGATGGTGTCGGCGTAGGCGTAGACCTTGAGGAAATGGTGGATGCGCCGGGCGTCGCCGTGGTCGAAGGCGATGGCTTTTTGTATTACTTGTTCAATAGATGTCATGGGAATCACTGCCTTTCCTTTTCATTATACTACAGGGGCGGGAGGATAGGAACGGGGTAGGACCATTCCTCCATAACCTATTGACAAATTATCATAGAATCCTTTATCATTTTTAAAGAAGTCCTTTATTTATTTTATACTTTTTTGTTTTATAGTAAGGATGTGATTCTATGATTATGGCTGTCCTGAACTATCTCGATGATGTCCTTTATTATCCTATTTTAATGGTCATCCTCATCGCAGCCGGCCTTATTTTTTCCTGGAAGACGCGCTGTGTCCAGCTGCGCCTGTTCCCGGAGAGTATCCGTGTCGTCATGGAAAAACCGACAGAAGCCGGGAAAGTATCGTCTTTCCAGGCCCTTATGGTTTCGACGGCGTCCCGTGTCGGTACGGGCAATATCATCGGCGTATCGACGGCAATCTGCCTGGGGGGTCCCGGCGCTGTCTTCTGGATGTGGCTCCTAGCCATCATCGGCGGGGCGACGGCCTTTATTGAAAGTACGTTGGCCCAGATTTACAAGCGTCGCAATCCCTTAGGCCACAGTTACGGCGGTCCGGCCTATTACATTGAAACGGCCATGCATCAGCGCTGGCTCGGCGTCCTCTTTGCCTTTGCCCTGATCGTGACTTATGCCGGCGGCTTTAACCTGCTCTGCTCGTTCAACATGCAGTCGACGTTCCTGGTCTACAGCTTCTACGACCCGACGACGACGCCGTGGATCATCGGCGCTGTCTTTGCCGCTCTCGTCGCATACTGCCTCATCGGCGGCGGCCAGCGTATCATCAAGGTCACATCGGTCCTGGTTCCGGTCATGGGCGGCGTCTATATTCTGGCAGCCCTCATCGTCATCCTTTTCCACATCACCAGCCTGCCGCAGGTCTTCGCCATGATCTTTGCCGATGCCTTCGATTTCCAGTCCATCCTCGGCGGCATCTCCGGCTCCTGCATGATCTATGGTATCAAGCGCGGCCTCTATTCCAATGAAGCCGGTATCGGTTCGGCCCCGAATGCGGCAGCCGCAGCCGATGTCAGCCATCCTGTCAAACAGGGCCTGGTCCAGATGCTGTCGGTCTTCATCGACACCCTCCTGGTCTGCAGTGCCACGGCTTTCATGGGCCTTTTCTCGGGCGTGCCCATCACCAAGGAAGTAGCCGGTGCGGCTTATGTCCAGAATGCAGCGACAGCCGTCTTCGGCGGCTTCGGTCCGCTCCTGATTACGATTTGTATGCTCCTCTTCGGCTTCTCTACGCTCATCGGCAACCTGTTCTACGTCGATAACTGCATCCGCTTTATCCACAAGGGGGCTCCGTCCCACGGTTTCGTCAATACCTTCCGTATTGTCTGCGTCCTCGTCGTCTTCGTCGGCGCCGGCATGTCCATGGCCGCTGTCTGGGATATTGCCGATATCCTCATGGCTGTCATGTGCTTCATCAACATCCCGGCCTGCTTCATCCTGGGCAATACGGCCGTCAAAGCCATGCGCGACTACCAGCAGCAGAAGAAGGAAGGCAAGAACCCTGTCTTCAAGGCGGCTTCCATCGGTATCGATGAAAGTACGGTCCAATATTGGAAGTAATCCTCTTGACAAATGGGGGAGAAGCCTTTACAATACGTCTATGTACAAGTAATTGTCATAAAAAATGAAAAGCGATGAACAAGACGGCCAGTGTCGCCTACGCCTTTTCAGCGAACCGGGGATAGTGAGAGCCCGGCAAAGGCCGTATGCTGGCGGATCACTTGGGAGCTGCAGCTGCGAACCAGCTGCCGGGTCGCGTCGTTATTGCGCGTCAAAGTGGCTGCTCCGGCAGTCAATAGGGTGGTACCACGGTGATTACGTCTTCGTCCCTTTTGGGACGGAGACGTTATTTTTTTTCACAGATTCAGAGGAGGAAACATAATGGATTACGGTAAGACTTTACATCTGCCTCAGACCGATTTCCCCATGCGCGGCAACTTGCCGAAACGGGAACCGGACTTTTTGAAATTCTGGCAGGACAACAAGATTTATGAAAAACGCTTGAAGAAACGGGACGGTGCTCCCAAGTTCATTCTTCACGATGGTCCTCCGTATGCCAATGGTAAGATCCACATCGGCCATGCATTGAATAAAGTATTAAAAGATATTATCCTCAAATACAAGACGCAGCAGGGCTGCTACACGAAATACGTTCCCGGCTGGGATACGCACGGCCTTCCTATCGAACACGCCGTCATCAAGGATACGGGCCTGAACCGTCACGAAATGGCACCGCTCGACTTGCGCGCCAAATGCCGTGACTACGCCCTGGCCCGCGTAGAAGAACAGAAGAAAGACTTTATCCGCCTCGGCGTCCTCGGTGATTGGGACCATCCGTACCTGACCTTGCGCAAACCCGTCGAAGTCGCTCAGATCGGTGTCTTTGGCGAAATGGCCAAGAAAGGCTATATCTACAAAGGCCTGAAGACTGTTTACTGGTGCCCGCACTGCGAAACGGCCCTGGCTGAAGCTGAAATCGAATACAAGGATGATAAGTCCTTCTCCATTTACGTTAAATTCAAGTCCGTCGACCTCAATTGCCATATGCCGAAAGGCGCTGACCCGGACAAAGTCTTCGCCCTCATTTGGACGACGACGCCTTGGACCATTCCCTGCAACGTCGCCATCAGTGCCAACGAAAACTTTGAATACGTCTGGGTCCGCATCGGCGATGAATACCTGCTCATGGCCAAAGACTTGGTCGAACCGACCATGAAAGCCGGCAAAGTCGAAGACTACGAAGTCCTGCCCGACGTCATGACGGGCAAACAGCTCGAAGGCCTGGTCTTCAAGCATCCGTTCTACGACCGCAAGGTTCCCATCATCCTCGGCGACCACGTCACGCTCGAAGCTGGTACCGGCCTCGTCCATACCGCTCCGGACCATGGCCAGGACGACTTTGATGTCTGCAAGAAATATGCTGCCTGGGGCCTCAAACCGCTGGGCACGGTCGACGGCACAGGCCGTTACACCGACAAGGTTCCTGGCTTTGAAGGCCAGTTCGTCTTCGATACGAACGTACCGGTCATCAAGAAATTAGCCGAACTGGGCGCCCTCTTTGCCAAGAGCACCTTCCGCCATCAGTATCCGCACTGCTGGCGCTGCAAGGAACCGATCATCTACCGCGCTACGGAACAGTGGTTTGCTTCGGTTGACGGTTTCCGCCAGAAAGCCCTCGACGCAATCGATACGGTCAAATGGATTCCGTCCTGGGGCCACGACCGCATTTACAACATGATCCACGACCGCGGTGACTGGTGCATTTCCCGTCAGCGTGTCTGGGGCGTGCCTATTCCTATCTTCTACTGCGAAGACTGCGGGGAACACATCATCAACGACGAAACCATCGCTCATTTGCAGAAGATGTTTGCCGAAGAAGGTTCCGATACGTGGTGGATGCACGACGTCAAGGAACTCATGCCGGAAGGCTATAAATGCCCGCACTGCGGCGGCACACATTTCCGCAAGGAAACGGATATCATGGACGTCTGGTTCGACAGCGGCTGCACCCATCAGGGCGTACTGAAAAACGATCCGGACCTCGATTATCCCTGCGAAATGTACCTGGAAGGTTCGGACCAGCATCGCGGCTGGTTCAACAGCTCCCTGCTCACGTCGGTCGCTGTCAACGGCTATGCACCGTATAAATCGGTCTTGACCCACGGCTTCACCGTCGACGGCGAAGGCCGCAAGATGAGTAAATCTGTCGGCAACACCGTCGCTCCCCAGGAAGTCATCGAAAAATATGGTGCTGATGTCCTCCGCCTGTGGGTATCGTCGGCTGATTATCAGGGTGATATCCGCTTGTCGCCGAAGATCTTGAAACAGCTCTCCGACGTCTACCGCAAGATCCGCAACACCTTCCGTTACCTCCTGGGCAACCTGGCTGACTTCGATCCGGCGAAGGATATGATTGCCTACCAGGACATGACGGACCTCGATAAATGGGCTCTCCTGCGCCTGGAACAGGTCTTCGAAGAAGTCACCGATGCTTATGAAAATTACCAGTTCCATGTCATGTACCACGCTATCCACAACTTCTGCACCGTCGATTTGAGTGCCATGTACCTGGATGTCATCAAAGACCGCCTGTACACGGAAAAGGCTGATTCCCAGATCCGCCGCAGCGCCCAGTCGGCTATGTACGTCATCCTCGATACGCTGGTCAAGATCGTCGCACCGGTCCTGTCCTTCACGGCTGAAGAAGTATGGCAGAACATGCCGGCTGTCGAAGGCAAGGAAGAAAGTGTCCTCCTCACGGATTGGCCGAAAGCTCATAAAGAATACCTCGACGCCGACCTCGATGCCCGCTGGGCTCAGTTCTTGTCGTACCGCCGCGATTTGACGCGTGTCCTCGAAGGCGCTCGTAAAGAACACAAAATCGGCCATGCTCTCGACGCTGCCGTCACTATCTATGCCGATGGCGAAGATTACGATTTCCTCAGCCAGTGGCAGGATCAGCTGGCTACGCTGCTCATCGTCAGCGAAGCCAAACTGGTCAAAGGCGAAGCTCCGGCTGATGCCGTTGCCGGTGAAGACCATGCTGATATGAAAGTCGTCGTCGCCCCGTCGACAGCTGAAAAATGCGAACGCTGCTGGATCCACAGCGATACCGTCGGCTCTGACCCCAATCACCCGACCCTCTGCGCCCGCTGCGCCGCCGTATTAAGTGAATAAAAGTTGAATGAAAAAGGCGCTGTCCCATGAAGACAGCGCCTTTTTTAGCAGTCAGCGGCTAGCAGTTAGCGAATGGTTTTAAATTTGACGCCATCCACTAAAAACTACAAATGCTGAGAAAGCAACCTCTCAGACCGCCTTTGGCGGCCAGCTCTCCTATGAGGAGAGCCTTTCGTCAAACATCAAGTCTCAAGCCTCAAGCATCAAAGACAAAGAAAACATGAGCGATAACAAAAAGCTTTACAAGAGTTTTCTTTTTTTTATTGAAAATTTATGGATTTTGCTTTATAATAAACAAGTGTATTCATGTATTATACATTTGTAACATGGAATCATTGATATTTTAGGGTAGGAGGTTTTCTTTATGCATAGTTTATGGAATGCATTGAACCGCATCAGCCTGATTAAGCAGATCCTCGTCGGCTTGATCATCGGTATCGCCGTGGCCATGGCTTTCCCGGCAGCTGGGAAGGAATTGGCTTTGCTCGGCGTCATTTTCGTCGGTGCCTTGAAAGGGATTGCGCCGGTCCTGGTCTTTGTCCTGGTCGCTGCTGCCTTGAGCCGCAAACAGGAAGATCACGAATCGAACATCAAAGATGTCATCATCCTGTATCTTATCGGTACCTTTTTAGCGGCTTTCTTCGCCGTCATGATCAGTTTCGTCTTCCCGCTGACGCTGCAGCTCGACGTATCGGCTGCCAGCAATAAGGCGCCTGAAGGCATTGCCGAAGTCTTGACGACGCTCCTCAAGAACATCGTCGATAACCCGGTCCACGCCCTGATGACGGGCAACTACATCGGGATCCTCGGCTGGGCTTGTCTGTTTGGCGTGGCTGTCCGCCGCGTTTCCGAATCGTCGAAAGCGGTCCTCGATGACTGTGCCGACGCCGTTACGACTTGCGTCCAGTGGATCATCCGCCTGGCTCCGCTCGGCATCATGGGCCTCGTGGCTGACTCCGTTTCGTCCAATGGTATCGGTGCCCTCATCGGCTATGCTAAATTGCTCTGCCTCTTGTTAGGGACGATGCTGCTCTTTGCCTTCGTCGTCAACCCGATCATCGTCTATGCCAAGATCCACCGCAATCCGTATCCGCTGGTCTGGAAATGCATCAAGACGTCCGGTGTCACGGCCTTCTTTACGCGCAGCTCGGCCGCTAACATCCCGGTCAACCTGTCCTTGGCCAAAGAAATCGGTGTCAATCCCGATACGTATACCGTTACGATTCCGCTCGGCGCAACGATCAACATGTCCGGCGCAGCTATCACCATTTCTATCATGACCTTGGCCGCTGTCCATACCTTAGGGATTGCCGTCGACTTCCCGACAGCCCTCCTGCTCAGCGTTCTCTCGGCCATCGGTGCCTGCGGGGCTTCCGGCGTTGCCGGCGGCTCTCTGCTGCTGATCCCCATGGCTTGCAGCCTCTTCGGCATCTCCAATGATATTGCCATGCAGGTTGTCGGCGTCGGCTTCATCATCGGCGTCCTCCAGGACTCGACGGAAACGGCCCTCAACTCGTCGACAGATATCCTCTTCACAGCCGCTGCCGACTTCGCCCAGCGCGGTTATCCCGAACACCTGGGCGGCCACGAAGTAAGCCATCAAGGGTAGGAACGCCCATGTAGGGGACGCCTTTGTAGGGGACGCCTTTGTAGGGGACGCCCAGAGGGCGTCCCGCCGTCCCGCCGTCCGCCGTTCGCATGTAGGGGCGTCACGTGGGGCGCCCGCCACAGATTATAATGAATAACGCAATTCGCCGTTCGCAAAAGGACCCTCGCATGACGATATTCATCATGCGAGGGCCTTTTTTGTGTCAAAAGCAACCTCTCAGACCGCCTTCGGCGGCCAGCTCCCCTATGAGGGGAGCCGCTAGCCACGAACCACGAACCACGAGCCACTAAAAAAGCGTTGTCCGTCAGGACAACGCTTTTTTCCACCCTTATTTTCCGCTAGCAGCGATGCAGTCGTTGAGGTCGGCGACGAGGGCGTCGACGTCGATGCCGTGAGCACCAGCGCCCTGGCCGATGGTTTCGAAGTGAGCAGCCATGCAGCCAATGCAGCCGAGACCGTACTGCTGGAAGATTTCAATGATCTGCGGATATTTCTGAACGGCTTCAATGATACCCGTGTCTTTTGTAATCTGTGCCATTGTGTGTATTCCTCCTTGTAAGATCGTATCCGTACTGTTTTGAAGGAACGTCCGGATTGCATCTATTATATCATACTTTTTTTCATTTGTGCGAGGAAATGCGCTTTTCCTCCAAGAGTTGTCCGTCCGGCAGGAAGCTGCGGAAGGTGAGGCTGTCTTCGCTGGCTTCCAGGCTCATGTAATTGTCCGTTTCCGGCTGGGGCGCGACGTATTCATCGAGGCTGTGCTGCTTCCACAGGCCTGGATACTGGACGTTGCCGGCGACGCCGGTGATGAGGTACAAGGGCCCCGATTCATCGCGCTGGAAGTTCTTGATATGGCCCCGGTCGCGATAGGTGTGGAGGTGCGCCGAGAGGACGGCATCGACGCCATATTGGTCGAAGAGGGGCATCCACAGCTGTCCTTCCGGCGAAAAGCCTTCGGCACGAGGTTCTGGCCGGCTGGCAAAGCCATATTGAAGCGGGTCCTTGTGCATGAGGACGATTTTCCATTTCTTCTTCGTCTGAGCCATGTCTTCTTTGAACCAGGCCACTTCATCGGCATCGAGATTGGGTTCGAAGTCCTTCAGTTCCTGGGACTGCGTGTTGAGGACGACGAAATGGACGTCGCCGTAGTCGAAGGAATAGTACTGGTTCTGGTACTGCGACTGGTCGAGTTTGGGCAGGGAGAAGAGGTGCAGATAGGCTTCGGGCATGCGGACTTTCCAGTCCTTATTATACGTTTCGTGGTTTCCCAGGAGAGGGACGACGGGGATGCGGGCAATCATGTCGTTGACGACGTCGAACCAGGCATTCCACTGGTAGTGGTCCTGGCCGTTATCGACGAGGTCGCCCATGTTGATGAAGAACTGGGCGTCCTGGTTGCGCTGCCATGCCGGCTGTGCCGTGGCGGCCCAGACGCTGTAGTCGCTGGATTGGGAGTCCGGGAAGATGAGGGCCTTGAAGTCATTGCCCTGGGCCGTGTGGAAGGTCTGCCAGCTGCTGCGCTTGTCGCCGGCGCCGACGCGGTATTCATAGGCCGTACCCGGTTCGAGGCTGGTGACGGTGGCCGTGTGGATGTACGTCGTCACGCCATCGTCGCTGAAGGCGTCGCTGGAAGCGGGGAGCTGCATGAGGGTAGTATCGTCGCCGGCTTTGCGGTATTCGACGACGGGCTTATCTTCTTCATAGTCCGACTGCCACATGAAGGTCCGCGACGTCGTGCTGTCCGCCGTGATGACCTGGCGGATGTTGGAGGCATCGACGGCCTCTGTCGACAGATAATGGGCGGCGGCAGCCTTGGTAGCTTTGACGCCTTGTTTGGCGACGGTTTTCGTGCCCGGCAGCCAGGTATAGGCACTGACTGCGGCGACGACAGCGACGGCGAGGACGGCAGCGGCAATTTTTTTATATTTTCCTTTCATCGTTTTACTCCTTTTTTACTTAGTTTCTTTTTTACTTAATTTGAAGTTTGATGTGGAAGGGATACTTTAAAGCCACAACAGTTGGCTATAACTGTAGTATAGCAGGACGGGAATCTGCTTTCAATACTTAGGATAATGCCTATAAAAAATGCTTTGTCATAAAGAAAATGTATGTCTGACAGAGAAAAACTTGACAAGGCCCTTTCTTCGATATAAGATAGATGCATCCAAAGTGATAGAGAACGTCGATGAACGGGAGTAAGTACCGTCACGATACCCTTGACAGCGAGCCGGTGGCAGTGGAAGTCCGGTGAAGAGGCCGTGGATGGGAATGGGCTCGGGAGATGCAGGCTGAAGCTGAGTAGGTCCTGCCGGAACTTTCACCGTTATCAGGAAAGAATGCATCTACGTGTGCATATGAGCCGGGCAGTTTTGCCAACCAGGGTGGTACCGCGGAAATGACTTTCCTTTCGTCCCTAATGTGAGGGATGGAAGGATTTTTTTATTGAACAGGGAGGAATCCATCATGTCTGTTATTTTTTCTGGTATCCAGCCGAGCGGCAATCTGACTTTAGGTAACTATTTAGGTGCACTTCGCAATTTCTCGAAAATCCAGGACGGCAACGAATGTTATTACTGCGTCGTCAACCAGCATGCCATCACGGTCCCGCAGGACCCGGCCCTTTTACATCAGCGCACGCGGCAGCTGGCTGCCATCTACCTGGCTTCCGGCCTGGACCCGGAAAAATCGACGCTCTTCGTCCAGTCGGAAGTCCCGGAACACGCACTCCTGGGCTGGATGATGATCACCTTGTCCTATGTCGGCGAATTGGAACGCATGACCCAGTACAAGGATAAGGCTTCCAAGCGGGGCGACTCCATCCCGGCCGGCCTGTTGACCTATCCGCCCCTCATGGCTGCGGACATCCTCTTGTATCAGACGAATTTCGTCCCCGTCGGCGATGACCAGAAGCAGCATATGGAAATCACCCGCAACCTGGCTCAGCGCTTCAACCGCCTCTATGGCGAAGTCTTCACCATCCCCGATATCTACCTCGGCCAGGACGGCACGCGCGTCATGAGCCTCCAGGAACCGACCAAGAAGATGAGCAAGTCCGACGACAACACGACGGCAACGATTTATCTCCTCGACGAACCGAAGGCTATCGAAAAGAAAATCAAGCGGGCCCAGACGGACAGCGAAAACTCCGTCCATTACGATAAAGAAAACAAGCCGGGCATTTCCAACCTCATCGAAATCTTCTCGGCCCTGACAGACCAGACGCACGAACAGGTCGAAGCGGCCTATGCCGGCAAAGGCTATGGCGCCTTCAAGAAAGACGTGGCCGACGCTGTCATCTCGACGCTGGAACCGATCCAGCAGCGTTACCGCCAGCTCGTCGACGATCCCGAACTGGACGCTATCCTCGACAAAGGTGCTGCCAAAGCCCATGCCAAGGCCAGCGTGACTTACGAAAAAGCCGCCAAGGCCATGGGCTTGTTCCGCAAGTAAAACGATTCCACTTAAATTTGAAAGTCAATAAGAAATGAAATTTATAAAAATAAAAGCAAATAACATATTGACAAAGAAAGTATAAAGTATTACACTATATCCAACAAAGAAAATAGTAGAGACAAGAGGCAAGGGAGCCTGATGGAACATCAGCTTTCCTTGCCTCTGTTTTTATTTGGGGATTTCTTTGTTCGATCTTTTAGTTATCATTTCTTTATAAATTCATCAGTTTAGGGGGAGTTACGAATGAGATTACGCGATGTAGGATTGACCAAAGAAGAAATCAAAGCCAAAGTAGACAAGTACATGATTGAAACGTACGAACGCTTCGACATGATTGCAGAACGCGGCAAAGGCATGTACGTCTACGATGAAAACGGGACACCGTACCTTGATTTCTACGCTGGTATCGCTGTCAACAGTGCCGGCAGCTGCAACGACAAAGTCGTCCTGGCCGTCATCGACCAGTGCATGGACATCATGCAGACCTTCAACTATCCGTACACAGTACCGCAGGCCCTGCTGGCTGAAAAGATTTGCACGACCATCGGCATGGACAAGATCTTCTTCCAGAACTCTGGGGCAGAAGCCAACGAAGCCATGATCAAGATGGCCCGTAAATACGGCGTTGAACACTTTGGTCCCAACAAATACGAAATCATCACGGCAAAAGAATCCTTCCACGGCCGTACCTTTGGTTCCATGAGTGCTACTGGTCAGCCGGACAATGCCTGCCAGATCGGTTTCGGCGCCATGACGCCGGGCTTCAAATATGCTGAATTTAACAATTTGAAAGCCTTTGAAGATGCCATTACGGAAAACACCATCGGCATCATGGTCGAACCGGTACAGGGCGAAGGCGGCGTCCATCCGGCAACAAAAGAATTTCTCACGGGCCTGCGCAAACTGTGCGATGAAAAAGGCCTGCTCCTCCTCCTCGATGAAGTACAGAGCGGCTGGTGCCGCACCGGGGCTGTCATGTCCTACATGAACTACGGCATCAAACCGGATATCGTCTCTATGGCCAAAGCCCTGGGCGGCGGCATGCCAATCGCTGCTATCTGCGCCCGCGAAGATGTTTCCAAAGCCTTCACCATGGGTTCCCACGGCAGTACCTTCGGCGGCCATCCGGTCTGCTGCGCCGCAGCCTTGGCCGAAGTCAACGAACTGTTGGACAAAGACCTGGCTGGCAATGCCAAGAAGATGGGGGCATACTTCTTGGAACAGGCCCGGGAAAAACTGCCGCATCTGAAGGAAGCCCGCGGCCAGGGCTGCTTCTTGGGGCTTGAATTTGACGACAAGATCAACAGCGTCGACTTGAAGCATAAATGCTTCGACAAACACATGCTGTCGACGGCTATCGGCGACCACGTCCTGCGCCTGGTTCCGCCGCTGATCCTCCAGAAGGAACACGTCGACAAGGCCATTGCCATCATCAAGGAATCGGTCGAAGAATTGGCAAAATAAGTAATCACTACTGAGGGGTAGGAAAAGGTGTCTGCCAGAATTGAGGGGTTGGCAGGCACCTTTTCTAAAAAAAAGGGGGGAACGAAATGAAACATTTCGTCATTACCGTGGGGTGTGAATTTGGCAGCGGCGGCCCGGAAATCGGCAAGATGCTGGCTAAGTCGCTGGGAATCGAATACTACGACCGGGATCTCGTAGATAAAGTCGTGGAAAAAATCGGCGTAGAAAAACATCTCGTAGAAGAAGCAGATAACAAGAATTTCGTTCCGTATGGCATCGAAACATCGTTGGGAACGCGCTATGCGAATTTGTCCAACAAAGTCATTTACACGCAGTTCGACGTCATCCGCAAGATGGCAAAGACATCGTGCGTCATCATCGGCCGGTGCAGCGACTATATCCTGAAGGGGCAGGAAAATGTCGTCAACGTCTTCATTTATGCACCGACAGAAGTACGTATTAAGACCATCATGGAAAAGATGAACTTATCCGAACGCCACGCGGCAGAAGTCATCCGTGATTATGACAATGCTCTCCATAGACGGTATAAATACATTACCGGGACCTATCGCGGTGACCGTCACAACCGGCACCTGCTGGTCGACAGCAGCGTCCTGGGCTGGGAAAAGACGGCGAAGTTCATCAAATCTTTCGTCGAAATGCGTTTTGAAGAGACTTGAGGGGGTATGAAAGATGGCGACAAAAAAGTCTGATTTTGATAAAGTCCTGAGTGCTTGGGACGTCCTGGTCATCGCCTTCGGGGCTATGATAGGCTGGGGCTGGGTCGTATCGACGGGCGACTGGATCATGCAAGGCGGCGTCTTAGGCGCCATGCTGGGGTTTGCCATTGGCGGCGTCATGATTTTCTTCGTCGGCCTGACCTATGCCGAACTGACGTCGGCTATGCCGCAGTGCGGCGGTGAACATGTCTTCAGTTATAAGGCCATGGGGCCGCTTGGTTCTTTTGTTTGTACCTGGATGATCGTTTTAGGGTATGTCGGCGTCGTCTGTTTCGAAGCCTGCGCCCTGCCGACCATCGTAGCTTATATTTATCCTGATTTCCTGGCAGGCTATCTGTATACCGTTGCCGGTTTCGATATTTACGCTTCCTGGCTGGCCGTAGCCATTCTGGTTTCTGTCTTCATTACGGCCATCAATATCATCGGGACCAAGACGGCAGCTATTTTGCAGACGATCCTGACGGTCATCATCGGTGGCGTCGGTATCCTGCTCATCGCGGCTTCGGCCCTGACCGGTACGGTATCGAACCTGGAAGGCCAGCTGTTCATGGGGGCGACGACGACGGATATGGTCAAAGGGACCCTGGCCGTTGCCGTCATGACGCCGTTCTATTTCATCGGCTTCGACGTCATCCCGCAGGCTGCCGAAGAAATTTCTGTATCCTTGCAGAAAATCGGCCGCATCCTCATCTTGTCCATCGTACTGGCCGTCCTCTTCTATGCGCTCATCATCTTCGGCGTCGGCTATGTCATGAATAATGCAGAAATCTCCGTCGCCATGAAAAGCGTCGGCGGCCTGGTCACGGCTGATGCCATGGCCGTCGCTTTTGGCAGCTCCATCATGGCCAAGGTCCTCATCATCGGCGGCCTCTGCGGCATCATCACCAGCTGGAACTCCTTCCTCATCGGCGGCAGCCGCGCCATGTACTCCATGGCTGAATCGTATATGATCCCGCGGGTCTTTGCCAAATTGCACGATAAATATAAGACGCCTGTCAATGCGCTCTTGCTCATCGGCCTCTTGTCCATCATCGCGCCGTTCTTCGGCAAAAAGATGCTGGTCTGGGTCGTCGATGCCGGCAACTTCGGCTGCTGCGTCGCCTACTGCATGGTCGCTATTTCCTTCGTCATCCTTCGTAAAAAAGCACCGGACATGGCTCGTCCTTATAAGGTCAGTCATTATAAACTCGTCGGTGCCCTGGCTATCCTCATGTCGGGCTTCATGGTCGTCATGTACGTCGTCCCCGGTTCCGGGGCTACCCTGGTTCCGCAGGAATGGGGCATGGTTCTCAGCTGGTCGATCCTGGGCGTCCTCTTCGGCCTCTATTGCAAGGTCAAATACGGCAGCAAGTTCGCTACCCATATCGACGTGGCCCTGGATAATGAAGCCGTCGAAGAAGCGGGCGACCTGGCTTTCGGTCAGGCTATGGCCGCAGCCCTTCAGAATGTCGAATCGGATGCGCCTGTCACCTATGTATCGCAGCCGCTCAGTTTCTCCTTCTCCATGCCGGTATCCGTCGTCTTTGGCGCCGGCAAGCGCCACCTGGCCGGGGAACTGTTGAAGTCCTATGGGACCAAGGCCCTGGTCGTCACCGATTCGGCGACGAATGGACGGGACCTGGTCCGTGAAGTCGAAAAGAGCTTGAAAGATGCCGGTATCTCTGTGGCCCGTTTTGCCCACGTCACGGGGAAATCCCTGGATATTACGGCTGATTCAGCCGTCGATGAAATCAAGAAGAACGGCAGTGACTTCATCGTCGCCATCGGCGGCAATACCGTCATGGAAGGGGCCAAGATGATTGCCCGTGCCGCTGCCAGCACCCTGGGTCAGGCAATCCTGCCGCTGACCTTCGTGCCGACGAACTATCATACCGGTGCCTGCTTCGATGCATCCCTGCCCGACGGCAGCCGCGACCAGGCCCTGCTGGCCAAAGTCGTCATCGTCGATCCGGAATGTATGACCGGCATGAGCCAGAAAGAACGGGCCGTCTCGGGCTTTGCCGCCCTCAGTGAATGTATCAGTGCCTATACGGCAGCCGATGCCCAGCCGCTGACCGATGCCATGGCCCTCTACGCCATCGACATCTTGAACGATAAGCTGGCCGGCGTCTGCACCGATCATGCCGATAAAGGAGCTTGGGAAAAAGTCGTCCTGGCCGGCGTCATCGGCAGCATGGTCGCTGCAGAAACGGGCAGTCAGGTAGCCAAAGGACTGGCGCAAGCCGTCGCCAAGACCTCCTTCCCGGCTGACGAAGTGCTCTTGGCAGCTATCGTCCCTGTCGTCATCGATGCTAAAGCAGGGAAGGATCCCTTCCTCTATGGTAAACTGGCCCGCACCATGGGCGGCTTTACATCCGATGACTGTGCAGCCCGCCTTTGCTATCTGGCCAAGGCCCTGCACCTGGACCTGCGCATTGCCGACATGGGCGTCCATGAAGACGATATCGCCACCATGGCCGAAGCCTATATCGGTGAGGAAGCAGCCGAAGCCGTCCAGGAAAAAGCCGCTGCCATGGAAGCCGCATTTGATTCGTGAAAATAGTTTGTAGTAAAAAAGGAGCTGTCGCACATGCGACAGCCCCTTTTTTCATATAACCAAAAGATTTTCTTTTTACCAGCAGGAGTTTGACAAGGCTGTGTAGAATATCTTAAGATAAACTAGTTATATCATAGTTGCTTGGAGGTAGTCATTATGACACTCAGTTTATTTTGGTCGCGGTATACGCTGGAACTTCGGGAACAGCATTTGCGCGACGTCGATGAACTTTATCATTATCTCATTGCCCGGGAACGATGGAACTGGTTCCTGGCCAAGATCCCCGAACAGGCTCAGATCCAGATACTCCGGGGCCACAACCACGGGGAGGACTCCTGGACGTGCCGCAAGTGGCTCGACCACATGCTGGACTGGATCAAGGAAAACAAACCGCCTGCCGTCTATGATGCCGTCATCGACAAGATTCATATGATTGAAGACAAGCCTATTGAGGAACTGGAAAAACAGGCTGCCCGGAACATTTCGCCGGAAGAATTGGAAAAACTCCAGCGTGCCGGTTATTTTCAATGTATCGAGGCGCCGAAAAAAAGTGAATGAAAGCAGGTGAGGGAATGACCTTTCTATTACGCATGATAACAGCTGCTGTCTTGTTCTTTTCCCTGGCAGCCGCCGCACCGGCTGCTGTCGTGCAGGCTGATTCCGTCCGCGTCCTGCCGATTTCCGGCGATATCGACGGCAGCCAGGCCGCCTTCATCCAGCGCGGTCTGCGCCAGGCCGCCGAAGAAGGGGATACGGCTGTCGTCATTACCATCAACACCTTGGGAGGCCGCGTGGACAGCGCCCTCAAAATCCGCGATATGCTCATGGCTTCCGACGTCCCGACCATCGCCTATGTCACGTCGCGGGCCTGGTCGGCCGGGGCTCTCATCGCCTTGTCGTGCCGCCATATCATCATGGCGCCGGGCAGCAGTATCGGCGCGGCCGAACCGATTCCCAACACGGAAAAGAACATCGCCGCCTTAAAGGCCGAGTTCAGCGCGACAGCCGCCCAGAATGGCCATAATCCCGGTGTCGCCGAAGCCATGGTCGACAAATCCCAGGGCTATCCCGATTATGCCGAACCGGGCAAGATATTGGCCTTATCTGACGGCCAGGCCAAGGAACTGAACGTGTCCGATGGCTCAGCCGATACGCTGTCCGAAGCCCTGGCCCTGTACAGCCTGGGCGATGCGCCATTGACGTACGTCGATAAGGATTGGCGCGACGACGTCGTCGGCATCTTGCAGAATCCCTATGTCCGGACCATCTTCGTCGCCTTGATCATCGCTGCCTTGCTGGCAGAAATCAAGATGGCCGGAATCGGCGCCGGCATCGCTACGGCCTTTGTCTTCGGCGGCCTGCTGCTCCTGTCGGGCAACGAGTCCCTGGCAGACGGCCTGAAAATCGTCGCCGCCTTTCTCGTCAGCCTGCTCTGCATCGGCCTGGAACTGGCGTCGCCCGGCGTCGGTATCTTCGGCCTGGCCGGCGTCGTCCTCTTGTTCGGCAGCCTGTTCTTCATGCTCGGGGCGACGTATGAAGCCGTCTACATCCTGGCCGGCGGGACGGTCCTGGCCATTATATTGTTTTATATTGTCGGCAAGCACCTGCCCAAGAGCCGGCTCTTTGAAAAATTGACCCTCAAGAACCGTTCGACGAAAGAAAAGGGATATACGGCCCAGGCCGACTACAGCAAATATCTCTATGAACGGGGCAAGACCATTACTATCCTGCGTCCGTCCGGCACGATCCGCATCGGCAAAGAACGGGTCGACGCCGTGGCCAATGGGACTTTCATCGGCCGCGATGTCATCGTCCGCGTCGTCAAAGTCGAAGGCAGCCGCGTCGTCGTCGAACCGGAACCGGAACGCCATCCCAAACCCTGAGAAGGAGGTATCTTATGTCTATCGTATCCTTTTTAGCCGTACCGATCATCATCATCGCCGCCGCTGTCATCGTCGTATCCTTGTTCCTGCACTTCGTGCCCATCGGCTTGTGGATCTCGGCCATGGCAGCCGGCGTCTCCGTAGGCATCGTCAATCTCATCGGCATGCGCCTGCGCCGGGTCATCCCGTCCAAGATCATCCTGCCCCTGGTCAAGGCCAATAAAGCCGGCCTCGACGTCAACGTCAATCAGCTGGAAGCCCATTACCTGGCCGGCGGTGACGTCGACCGCGTCGTCGACGCCCTCATCGCGGCCCATCGGGCGACGATGTCCCTGACCTTTGAACGGGCCTGCGCCATCGACCTGGCCGGCCGCGACGTCCTGGAAGCCGTCCAGATGAGCGTCAATCCGAAAGTCATCGAAACGCCGTTCATCTCGGCTGTCGCCCAGAACGGCATCGAACTGAAGGTCCGGGCCCGGGTCACGGTCCGCGCCAACATCGACCGCCTCGTCGGCGGTGCCGGTGAAGCGACGGTCATCGCCCGCGTCGGCGAAGGCATCGTCACCAGCGTCGGCTCGGCACGGGACCATTCGCAGGTCCTGGAAAATCCTGACGAAATCAGTAAGACTGTGCTCAGCAAAGGCCTCGACGCCGGGACGGCTTTTGAAATCTTGTCTATCGACATTGCCGACGTTGACGTAGGCCGCAACATCGGCGCCCGATTGCAGACCGACCAGGCCGAAGCGGACAAGCAGATCGCCCAGGCCAAGGCCGAAGAACGGCGGGCCATGGCTGTCGCCAAAGAGCAGGAAATGCAGGCTTATACCCAGGAAATGCAGGCCAAAGTCGTCGAAGCCCAGGCCGAAGTCCCCCTGGCCCTGGCCCAGGCCCTGCGCGAAGGCAAGTTGGGCGTCATGGACTATTATAATATGAAGAATATCATGGCCGATACGGAGATGCGGAATGCCGTCGCCCAGGCCGGCGTCCCCAAGACCCAGTCGGTCCCGACCGGGCAGGACAGTCATCACGACGACCGGGGTCCGGCCGGAAAGTAGGTGAGGTCCATGGATATGCTATGGCTCATCGTGGCCTTTGTCCTGATGGCGGCCTTGCCCGACATCTTGCGCCGCCGCCGGCACTATGCCAAACGGAAAGGCCCTATTCCTATACCGCCGCGGCGTAAGCCGGCACCGGCCAGGACGCCGGCTCCGGCCGAATCCGCAGAAGAAGCGGACCGGGAGGCTTCGATGACAGAAACGGCCGCTCCGGCGCAGGCGCCCAGCGTGCCAGCCGCGATGCCGGCCCGTCCGGCTGCGGTATCGCCCGTATCCGTGCCCCAGCGCGTCCGCCCGGCGGCCTGGAGCCAGCTGACGCCACAGGCGCGGGAGCTCTACGCCGGCTTTGTCTGGTCCGAAATATGGCAGGAACCGTTGGCTCACCGTCAGCGGTCAATTAAAAAATAGAGAGGATTTATCACAAATGATTCAAGAAAAAGAAGTAGGTATCAAGGGTATCCCCGGACTGGTCATCACGTCTGGGGAAAAAGCGAAAGGCGTCGTCTTGTTCTATCATGGCTGGTCGTCGCAGAAAGAATTTCAGGCCGTCCGCGGCCGCATCCTGGCCTCGTATGGCTACGATGTCGTCATTCCCGACGCCGTCAACCATGGCTGCCGCGGCACGCTGGACTATGAATCGAAGATCGTATACCCCGATTTCTGGCAGACCATTTTCCAGAACATGACGGAAGTCCCGCTCATGCTGGAATATATCCAGGAAAACTGGCCCGATACGCCCATTGCCGTCATGGGACATTCCATGGGCGGTTTCACGGCTCTCGGCGCCATGAGCTTGTTCAAGGAATTTAAGACGGCTGTCGTCATGAACGGTTCCGGCTGGTGGGATGAATCGGAACGGCGCTTCCGTGCGTCCCTGCACATTGAAAAGCCCCGGGCCTACCGCTTCATCCAGATGCAGTTCGCTGCCATGGATCCCTATACCCACATGGACCGTCTCAGCGGCCGATCCCTCTTGTCCCTCCGCGGCGGCGCCGACGATGTCGTCGATGGGGCTGCCCAGGAACTCTATCTGGAAAAACTGGCCCAGCGCGATGACGTCAAGACCCAGTCCATCGTCTACGATGACCTCGGCCATTTCGTCACGACCAATATGATGGGCGATGCCGTCAATTGGCTCCAGGCAGAGTTGCATTAAGGAAAAAAAGAAAATACTTTAAAATGACAAGAAGTAAAACCTTTTCCTATAAAAATAATTAAATGAATTACGGCAAAATACTTTACAAAATTTAAAAAGTGAGTATAATATACGTATAAACAAGAAACCGCAAGGACGCGGAGTGTAAGAAATCATTCATCGTTACGATAGAAATGATTTTCTCCCGTCCTTGCGGTTTTATATTTTTTATGGTTATCATTCATGTATCAGGGGATGTATAACAGGGGGGATAGGTATGTCAAAGAATATTTTCCGAACAAAAAGCATCAATCAGTTCCTATCGGAAACGAAACAAGACGGCGGCATGAACCGCGTCCTGGGGACGTTCGGTCTGACTATGTTGGGCATCGGCTGTATCGTCGGCACGGGGATTTTCGTCCTGACCGGGATTGCAGCGGCTAATTTTTCCGGGCCGGCCCTGGTCATTTCCTTCGTCATCGCAGCCCTGGCCTGTGGCTGTGCCGCGCTTTGTTATTCTGAATTTGCAGCCATGATTCCCGTAGCCGGCAGTGCTTACACCTACGGTTACGTTGCTTTAGGCGAATTTTGGGCCTGGGTCATCGGCTGGGATTTGATTTTGGAATATACCCTGGCGCTGAGCGCCGTTTCCATCGGCTGGTCCGGCTATTTCGGCAATATCCTGACGAATCTGGGCCTGGCCTTGCCGAAAGAGTTCATTACGGCACCGGAAGAAGGGGGCCTCATCAATTTGCCGGCCATGGCCATCATCTGGATCATCACTTTGATCAATATGAAGGGCATTACTCAGAGCTCCCTGGTCAATGACATCATCGTCGTCATCAAGCTGGCTGTCGTCGGCCTGTTCATCGCCCTCGGCGTCAGCCATGTCGACCCGGCTAACTGGACGCCTTTCATGCCCTATGGCTGGTCCGGTGTCTTCACCGGCGCTTCGGTCATCTTCTTTGCTTACATCGGCTTCGACGCCGTTTCGACGGCAGCTGAAGAAGTCAAGAATCCGCAGAAAGATTTGCCTCGCGGCATCATCTTATCGCTGGTCATCTGCACGGTCTTGTACATTGCCGTATCGGCTATCCTGACCGGCATGGTCCCGTACTTGCAGTTCAAGACGACGGCCGCTCCCGTTGCCTATGCTCTGCAGCTCGTCGGTTATCATTGGGGTGCCGCTGCCGTATCGGTCGGCGCTATCTGCGGCCTCACGTCGGTTCTTTTGGTCATGTGCCTCGGCCAGAGCCGTATCCTCTTCGTCATGTCCCGTGACGGCCTGCTGCCGCGCTTCTTCGGCCATATCAACCAGAAGACCAAGACGCCGGTCCGCAGTTCCTTGTTAGTCGCCGTCGTATCGTCCATCCTGGCCGGCCTCGTTCCTATCGGCGTCGTCGCCGAAATGGTCAATATCGGCACGTTAGGGGCTTTCATCATCGTCTCGGCGTCGGTCATCATCCTTCGCAAGAAGGCACCGGACCGCGTCCGTCCGTTCCGCTGCCCCTTGGTTCCGCTCATTCCGATTTTGGCGATCCTCTTCTGCGGCGTCCTGGTCGTCATGCTGCCGACGATTACGCAGATCCGCTTCATCGTATGGCTGGCCATCGGCCTGGTCATCTACTTTGGCTATGGCTATAAGCACAGCATCATCACCAAAGCCCAGAAAGGTACCCTGACGGCTCCCGTTTCCGCGGCGGCTGAAGAACCGGCTCAGGCTCCGGCACTTCACGAAGGAGCTCATTCCACTATTGAACACTGACGCATTCTATATATCGACAGAAAAAGACCCGCCCTCTCCCCTGGCCGGGTCTTTTTCTTGCCCTTGAAGCTAGCCGCCGGCCGTGATTTTTTTGTAGCCTGCGTTCTTTTTCATCGCCTGTATGCGATTTCGTAGGGGCCGTCCCAAAGGGCGGCCCGCTCCAGAATATGTGTGATTTCCCAGACCGGACTACAGGGGCATCGTCCCCATATCCGGCAGCATCAGCCACCCGACGCTAACCACGAGCCACGAACCACGAACCACGAACCACTAGCCACTAGCCCCCCATTTGTGGTAAAGTAGAGCCATGCGAAATATCATTGCAGAGGGGAGCTAGGAGAATGGAAAAAAAGAAGATCTATGTATTGGCCTGCGGCGGGACCATTGCCGGCAAGGCTGCGTCTGCCGACGATTTGACGGGGTATGCTGCCGGGCAGACATCGGTCGGCGAATTGCTGGCCGCCGTACCGGAACTGGCTGAGTATGCCGATGTAGAAGGCGAGCAGTTCTGCAATATCGACAGTTCGGACATGACCGAAGCCTTATGGCAGTCCCTGGCCAGCCGGGTACAGGAAGTGGCTGACCGGGAAGACGTGGACGGCATCGTCATCACCCACGGCACGGATACTATGGAGGAAACGGCCTATTTCCTCGACCTCACGGTCCACACCATCAAGCCTGTCGTCCTGACGGGCTCCATGCGGCCTTCGACGGCCATCAGTGCCGACGGGCCTTTGAACCTGTTGGAAGCCGTCCAGGCGGCGTCCTGGGCGGAATTGGGGAAATACGGCGTCGTCATCGTCATGAACAGCACCGTTCACAGCGCCCGCTTCGTCGAAAAGACCGATACGACCCATGCCGATACTTTCAAAGGCCGCCAGATGGGCTGCCTGGGCTACATGCAGGACGGCCGGCCGTACCTGTACCAGCAGCCCCTGCGCAAGCATACGTGGTCGTCGGACCTGGTGTCTCCCAAAGACTTGCCGCCCGTGGCCATCGCCTATACCTATGTAGGCCTTACGGCCGATGACGTGTGCCGTCTGGCCCAGGGGAAGGCTGGTCTGGTCCTGGCCGGCCTCGGTCACGGTAAAGTGCCGGAACCGGTCTGGCAGGCCTTGCAGTCCCTCATGGCACAAGGGCTCGTCGTCGTCCGCGCTGCCCGCGCCCTGGGAGGGATGGTCACGCCGGTCCCGGCTTATGACGGGACGATTACGGCTGATTCCCTGACGCCGCAGAAGGCCAAGATCCTCTTGCAGCTGGCCCTGGCCCATACGACGGACCGGGACAAGATACAGGCCATCTTCGACACGTACTGAGCCTTTCCTTTCGCGGCGATATGCCTTCCCTAATGGGGCGGGGTGTGATAAAATAAATAAGATAAAACATAGGTATGCAATCCCTGTATCCTTTACGACACTGACATAGATAGGAGCGAATGAATCATGAATAAGTACAAAAAATTGATGGTCATTACGGCCATGACGGCAGCTCTCGGCACGTCGGCTTTCGCCGCATCCACCGGGATCACGGACATCAGCAATTATTGGGGCAAAGCGGCCATCCAGTATTTCTATAACCAGCACTACATCAGCGGCACCAACGGCCAGTTCCGCCCGAATGAAGACATTACCCGTGAAGGCGCTGCGGCCATCATCAACAACATGATCGGTGAAGATTCCAAAGTCAAGACGACGAATTTCAGCGACGTCAAAGGCCGCTGGTCTGAACGGGCCATTGCCTCGCTGGTCGACAAACAGATCATGAGCGGTTACAGCAACGGCACGTTCAAGCCGGAACAGAAAATCACCCGTGAAGAATTTGCCGTCATCGCCTACAACTACATGACCTATAAAGGCATGAGCACCCTCGAAGGCGCTGCACCTTATGCCGACGAAGCCAAGATTTCCAGCTGGGCCCGCCAGGCCGTCGATGCCCTGGCTGCTGCCGGCTATATGAAGGGCGGCAACTACAACATGTTCAACCCGAAACAGTACGTCACCCGCGGGGAAGCCGTCAACGTCCTCTACCGCATCCTGACGGGCGTCAAGGAAACGACGCAGAGCCAGGACGGCCTGGAAGCCAAGGCCTTCAAGGACATCAAAGACGTCTATGGTTCGGTCAAGGCCTTTGCCGCTGACGGCATCATGTACTGGCAGGGCGATAAGCTCCACATCGGCGTCAAGGATCCGAAGAACAAGCAGAAACTGGCCGACGCCATTGCCGCCGACAAGGATATCCCGGCTGAATCGGTCTACGTCCAGAAATCGACGTACAGCTACGACGATTATAAGAACCTCATGGCTCAGGCCGAAAAGATTTACAAGGCCACGGAAGCGACGAACGCCACCGTTTCGACCGAACCGGATTACCTCAATGAAAAGGTCGTCCTCACAGTCAGCTCCATTTCTAAAGAAACGCAGAATAATCTCAATAAAGCCCTGGGCAGTGCCCTTCGCATCGTCATTCAGTAATCGCAGCAGAGGAGGATTTTCATGGTACGGAACAAAATCGTTGCCTTTCTGGCAGCCGCTGCCCTCTTGTCAGTCAGTGCCGTTTCGGCCGATGCCCCTTATACGGACCTGGGCAGCCTGACCGACCGCGCTGCCGTCGATTATCTCTATGACGCACAGTGCCTGACCTTCATTACAGGGACTTCCTTCGAACCGGACCGGGTCCTGACCCGCGGCGACCTGGCCCAGCTGCTCTACAATTCGGCAGCCAACATCCCCCTGGCACCCCTCGGCGCTGCCAGCTATGGTGATGTGCCGTCCGGAACGGCGGGCGACGCCATGAACAGCGTCGCCGCCCAAGGCATCCTGGCCGGTTATGAAGACGGGAATTTCCATCCCGAAGCGCCTGTGAGCCGCGAAGAGTTCGCCGGCGTCCTGTATCGCTACTTGCAGTACAATCACCTGGCCGACCCGGATCAGGATGTCAAGCCCTACGCCGATGCCGCGTCCATCGCTCCGGCCTATGCCAAAGCCATCGACGTCCTGCACAGCAAGAACATCATGGTGCCGGCAGACAATTATTTCCGGCCCAAAGAAGGCATGACCCGGGCCGATGCGGCTCAGGTATTTTACCGGCTCATGCATTCCGATGGCGATTATACGTCCCATGTCCAGGTCGAATCGCAGGTCATCAAGGCCATCAATGCCGAATACGGCTCGGTGCCGATTTACTTCCGCAGCGGTACGATGTACTGGGATGGCGATACCCTGGTCCTGGGCATCAAGGGCGCTCCCAGCAAGTACTTGAAACAGCGCCTCCGCGATGATGTGGCTAAAACGTCGGCCGTCCAGATCCGCCGCGCCGCCTTGAGCCACAGCGATTACAGCCAGCTCATGACTAAGGCCATCCACTGCGTCGTCGACAACGAAGGCGTCCAGAACTACGTCGGCGCCCTGCCGGACTATGTCCATGAACAGATCGTCCTCACCGTCCGCCATCCCGTCAGCAAGGCCACCATGGCCGAACTGGCCAAACGCGTCGGTACGGGACGGGTCCGCCTGGAAACGGCTCCCATTGCCGGTCAGGCTCCCATCGTCCAGGTAGCCGGACAGATGGAAGAAACAGCCGGTACGGATACGACGGCAACGACAGAAAATTCCAAAAAAGAAGTAAAGCAGGTCTACTCGACCTTACTGGACGATGCCACGACCAGTGCCATCACCTCCGTCCAGAACGACGTGATGAAGTAGTTTGGTGGCTCGTGATTCGTGGTTCGTTGTTCGTATAAAAAAAGAGAACTGTCATAAGACAGTTCTCTTTTTTACTAGCCCCTAGCCCCTAGCCCCAGGCGGGCCGCCCTTTGGGACGGCCCCTACGAACCACGAACCACGAGCCATGAGCCATGAGCCACGAGGCCTCACACTCCGAAGAGAGCCCCCAGTTCTTCCCGCGTGTCGATGAGGTACGTCGGCTGGAGGGATTTCAGGAAGTCCCGGTCGCGGAAGCCCCAGGTGACGAGGGCGGCGTCGAGGCCGGCGTTGTCGGCGGTCTGTTTATCGACTTCCGAGTCGCCGACGTAGATGGCGTCTTCTTTGGCACAGCCCAGGCGTTTCAGGGCTTCCCAGACCATGTCCGGCGCCGGCTTTTTGCGGTACATCGGCGTTTCGCCCAGAGAGAAGTCGACGAAATCCTTGAAGTATTCGTCGTGCAGTTCGGAGACGGCGCCCTGGCCCTTATTGGAGACGATGGCCATGTGGTAGCCGGCTGCCTTCAGCCGTCCCAGGACCTGGGGGATGCCGGGGTAGGGGAAGGTCGTCGTCTGGCAACGGGCGCTGTAATAGGCGATAAATTCCTTTGTCATCGTCCGCCGCAGGGCTTCCGGCGCCTGCGGAGCGGCCTTGTCGATGAAGCCGTCGTAGCCAAAGCCCAGGCAGGGCCGGATGGCCTTTTGCGTCATAGAAGGCAGGCCATGGCGGGCGAAAACGTAGTTCAGGCTTTTCGTCAATTCGTCCAGCGTATCCAGGACAGTACCGTCCATATCGAAGACGATGGCTTTATATTTTTCCATGAAAAAGACTCCTTTGATGGACAAAAAAACAATTTACTCCATTATTATACGAAAGCGTCAATTAATCGGCAATAGGTAGTAGCTCATGACGTCATCTTATGCTACAATGGGGAAAGAAGTTTGATAAAATAGAGGAGAGGATGACATGACAAACTTTTTGCCGTACGCTATCATAGCGGGCATAGCAATCGTCTTTTTTGTAATTTGTTATATTATGTATTCCGGCGGAGGACACTCCGAGAGTAGTCCCCAAACGGAGAAAAAGGGGAACACGAAGACGAAGACGCGCTACGACAGCGAGCCGCAGCCGATGCGCAGGGTCCAGCACCGCAGCCCGGCAACAGTTAAGCATGCCAGACAATTACCGAAGGAAGCGGACGACGAAGAAACAGCCCCCTTGCCGAAAGTCCCGAAAATGACCATAGGCGAACGGCGGGAACATCCGGAAGAAACGGCTTTTGTCACGACCAAAGGAGAAGCTGTCCGCCGCAATGGCAAGATCGTCTATAAAGAAGCGCCGAAAGCCCAGGAAACACCGGTCCGTAAGGGTCCCAATGCAGATGACCTCGATGCGACCCGCGTCTTGTCACGCGATGAAATCCTGGAAGCCATGGAAAAGGTAGATAAAGAAGAAGCCGCCGCCTATAAGGCACGGGAAGAAGAAGCCAAGCTGGCCCGCCAGCGCCAGGCTGAACAGGAAAAAGAAGCCCAGGAACAGCAGCTGGCCCGCAACCGGGAACGGCGCGAACAGGCCCGCCGCGAAGCAGCTGCCGCTAAAGAAGCCGATGCCCGCCGGGAAGAACGGGCGCGCTGGGCGAAAGAAGTAGCCCAGACAGAAGAAGACAAGCCGCCTCTGGCTGATATGGCTGCCATCGTTTCGGCTGACCTGGCCGCCAAAGATGGCGGTGCAACCCCGGTGGTAAAGAAAAAGGCTGCCCCTGCTGCTGAACCGGCAGCATCCGAACAAGAAGTGCCGAAAGATACGCACCGCAAACACATTCTCCGCGACGTCATGGCCGAAACGGCGAAAGCCGCTGGCCGGGCTGCTGCCGGGACGACCGTGGCTGCAGCCGCCTCGGAAGGGGCTAAGAAGCGGGCCGTATCCGATGCGACACGGGTCATGGAAGGCCCTGTCGTCAGCGAAGGCATGAAGGCCGTCGCTTCGCAGCTGGAACAGACCCAGCGCATGGAACCGATCCACATCGATTCGGCCATGACGGCCAAGAAGAAGGCTGTCCCTGAAGAAACGATGGTCATGCCGCCTATCCGGGCCCACAAGTCCCAGGAAAAAGCGACGCCTGTCGTCAAACCGGCACCGGTCGTCAAACCGTCCCAGACGTCGTGGGATTCCAATATGTCCGGCACGGATACGCGCAATCCGTCCCTGGGCAGTGCGCCGCACTATGCGTCCATTTGGGAATCGGAAAGCACCGTCGATTCTCCCGTCGTCCGCCAGTGCGTCTCTCACTTCCTGCGCCAGTACGGCGTCGTTTCGCCGGACCTGCAGCAGCAGACGGAATACATCACGTCGGCTGCCTTCGACCAGATCGGCTGCCAGACCGATGCCGAACGGCAGCAGGCCCTGGCTCCGCTCATCGTCCAAGAAGCCTTGCAGAATGTCCAGAAAGCCTACGCCGCTCATCCCGACGACTATGTCGGCACCATTGCCCTTCAGGCTTTTTATGATATCGTTCATTGCTCGCCCATTTCGACGCGCCACCTGGTCGCCATCGATGCCTTGAAGGTCATGCCCTATTTGACCCAGGGCCATTACCAGATCCTGGCGATCCTCTTATTGTTCCTGTATTCGCGCAACTCCCACAATGTCGATAAAGATTCGTTCTGCCGCTATATCGATAAATACGTCTATCCCTTCCTGGATGGCTTCCCGACAGAACGGCCTTATTACCAGCAGCTCGATTACCTGCACTGCACGGCTTTTGAAGCCAAGGAAACGCATTTTGCCGAAATCCTGTCCGATTCGTATCCGCTCTTGTTCCGCTTCCGCGGCTTTACTGAAGAAGAATTGCGCAAGGCCCTCAAGGGCCAGCGGATCCCGGACGAATTTATCGTCCCGTCCTTCAATTCGCCCCTGGTCAAACTGGCCATGGTCGACGAAAGCATGGCCAAACGCTTCTTCCGCATGACCGGCATCAACGACCGCAACATGCAGGACCATATCCTGCGCCTGGCCAAGAAGCGCCCGGCCAATTTCAGCGGCGAAGAAGCCCTGGACATCATGGAAGACATTTCGCCCGTCCTGGCCGACCTGGCCGATATCTGGGACAGCTCGCTGCTGCGCGTATCGACGCTGTCGCTCCTGGGCCTGTACTTAGCCCAGGGCTTCGTCAAGGAAATCATTGGCGAAGAATTTGATTTGTCCCGCTGGTTTGAATAAGGAGCATCGTTGTGAAGAAAATCCGTAAAGCCGTCATCCCGGCGGCCGGGTTCGGCACCCGTTTCCTGCCGGCGACGAAGGCGACGCCGAAAGAAATGCTGCCTATCGTCGATAAACCGACGATTCAGTATATCGTCGAAGCAGCCCTGCAGAGGGGCCTCGAAGAAATCCTCATCATGAGCGGCCATGCCCAACGGGCCATAGAAGACCACTTCGATACCAATCCGGGCCTGGAACTGCACCTGGAAGAAAGCCATAAGATGGGGCTTTTGAACATGGTCCGCAGTATTTCCGAAATCAATATCCACTATATCCGTCAGAAACACATGCGGGGCTTAGGCGATGCTATCCTTTGCGCCCAGTCCTTCATTGCTGACGAACCCTTCGCTATCCTTCTCGGCGACGACGTCGTCTACAACGAAACCAATCCGGCCCTGCGCCAGATGATCGATTTGTACAACGACCTCGACGCGACCATCCTGGGCTGCCAGGAAGTCCCCCTGGAAAAAGTATCGTCTTACGGCATCGTCCAGGGGACGCCTGTCGAAGGCCAGGGCATCCTCAAGGTCAACCGCGTCGTCGAAAAGCCGGCCATCGAAGAAGCGCCGAGCCGGACCGCCGTCCTCGGCCGTTATATCGTCACGCCGGACATCTTTGAAGTCCTGTCCCATACCCGGCCGGGCAAAGGCGGGGAAATCCAGCTCACCGACGCCCTCCAGACCATGGCCAGCCGCGAAGCTGTCTATGCCTACTGCTTTGAAGGCAAGCGCTACGACGTGGGAGACAAACTGGGCTTTTTGAAAGCCAACGTAGAATACGCCCTGCGCCGGCCCGACCTGGCCGGCCCGTTCCGCCAGTTCCTGAAGGAAGTCGTTCGTGGCTAGTGGTTCGTGGCTCGTGGCTCGTGGCTCGTGGCTCGTGGCTCGTAGGGGCCGTCCTGGAAGGCGGCCCGCGTGAATCCTGTGTAAAACGTTATAGCTTGTAGTGGGTGGCTAAAAATTTAAAGCCATCCGCTAGCCACTAGCCACTAACTGCTAACCACTAAAAAAAAAGGCGCTGTCTTCATGGGACAGCGCTTTTTTTACGACGACTATAAACTGCACGAAAATAGTATTGATTGAATGAAAAGGCCATGCTATAATAGGCTCAGAAAGAAGGGATTCCTATGAAAATTGAAGAAGGTACAATTATTTCTATAAAAGAACAAGGTACGGCCGAAATCAAGGTCGGCCGCCATTCTGACTGCATCGCCTGCGGCGCCTGTGACGGGGCTGACAACATCGTCGTCACCGCCGTCGACCCGTTGGGTGTCAAAGTCGGCCAGCACGTCAAATTTGAATTTCGCGATGTCAACATCGTCATCGGCGCCTTCATCTGTTTCGTCATGCCGCTCCTGGTCTGCGCAGCCGGTGCCTTTGCCGGCCACTTCCTGGCCCTGGCCCAGGGCTTCGATACGGTCCAGACTGCTGTTATCGGCGGCATCATCGGCTTTCTCATCGGCGCCGTCGGCGTCAAACTCTTCGACCGCTCCCTGTCGAAAGATATAAATTCCAAGCCGAAGATCATCGAAATCTGTTCGGGGAATTAAGAAGGACAGGCGCCTGACGGCGCCGTCCGTGCGGGGCTGCTGTATAAGGGAATCCTCCTTTATAGGCAGCTCTTTTTTACACGGTTTGCCGTGGTTCGTTTGCCGTAATGGAAAACGGGCTCGCTGGCGCATAGCCTTTACTAAAAGCAACCCCTCAGTCAGCTGTGCTGACAGCTCCCCTATTAGAGGAGCCTTGTTTACTGAAAGCCTCCCCTAATAGGGGAGGTGCCGCGAAGCGGCGGAGGGGTTGCTTTTTATGGCAGCGATGCGCCAGCGAGCCCGTTTCGTAAACGAACCACGAACCACGCCAAACGAACCACGGCGCCCGCTTATGGGCGCCCTTCACTGCCCGTCCGGCAGCGTATCGGCGAGGCTGAAGCTGGTGCCGTCGTTGAGGGTGATAGCCGTGATGTGGAGTTCACCGGTCATGCCGTCCAGGTTTTGCGAACGGATCAGGCTGTATTGCGAAGGAATGAGGGGATTGAGGAGAAACTGGCTTTCGTGGGTCCTCTTTTCAGCCGATGTCGACAGGCGCAGGGGTGACGTGTAGAGGACGGCTTTATCGCTGTCCCGGCGCAGGGTATAGACGGCTTTGATCGCAGCGATGTCGCTGCGGTCCTTGCGGAAGACCGGCGTATAGCTCAGGCGCAGGAAGGTACGGCCCTGGCCGCTGACAATCTTGGACGACACGTTGCGGACGGTCATGATGGCGTCGATTTTTTTCTGGGTCGGTTCATTGTACTCGTCCAATTCCTGCTTCATGACCTCCCGCAAGTCGTTGAGGAAGGCTTCCGGGTCGGCCAGTCCCGTGATCATCCAGGTCTGGGACGGCGTCTGTTCCAGCGTGACCGTGCAGGGGACGGTGGCGCCCAGGCGGTCATTGTACAAGTAGAGCTTGACTGTCTTGCCCTGGCTCCAGTCGGCACTGTCGAGATGCCAGCCGGCCAGGGGGATGGAGAGGCCGGCGCTCTTCAAGGTGCGCTGCAGGTTATCACCTGTCTTTTTGTATTCGTCGTTGTCCGTATTGCCCGTCAAAGTCCAATCCAGGTACAGGTCGGCTGTGGTGACGAAAGAAGACCGCAAAGGCGAGCGGACGAGGTTCAATAAAAAAGCTTCGTCCGTGCTGTCCGACGTATGGGATACGAGGGCATCGAAGAACTGGCCGCTCAGGGCCTCTTCGTCGACGTGCTGGCTGAAAGTCTCGATATCACCGCTGTGGGCGGCGCGGATGACCTGGGCGACGGCATAATCCGGCGTTTTCATATATATGTGGTGGTAGGCGGCGACTGCGGCGATGAGGCAGCCCATGAGGACGACCAGGGCCAGGAAGACGCTGCCATCCCATAAGGTGAGTACTCGTTTTCTCATAGATTATCCTTCCTTACTGAGCGAAATCCCATTTTCCTCATTATACCACAGTCTGTGCTGGGCGTTCAGCTTTTCCGCTCATCTGCCGCAGGTTACCAAAATATGGTATAATAAATATGTTATCAGCGAAAGAAAAGGAGCGTGATTCCTGTGGTTACGTTACACGATGTAAAATCAGGGAATTCCTATGAAGTCAAGGAAGGGGTGACGCTGCAGCAGGTCTGCGAACAGTATTGCCAGCACGGCGATATGCCCATTGCAGCCGCCTTGTACAATAATGAATGTGTCGGCCTCCAGACCAAGGTCGACCAGGGCGGCGATGTCGACTGGCTGCCCATCAATACCATGGAAGGCAACCAGTGCATTATCCGCACGGCCATTTTCCTCTTGGTCCGCGCCGTGAGTGATCTCTATCCCGACGGCAAAGTCCTGGTCAAACACGCCTTGCGCAAGGCCTTGTACTGCGAATTGGAAATCGGTCATACCGTCACCGTTCACGACGTGGAGGTCATCAAGAAGCGCATGCACGAAATCGTCGAACAGGATGAACCGATTTCCCAGGTCATCGCCAGCGCCGAAACGGCTATGGAAATGTGCCGCAACCGCCATATGACGCGGGAAGCGGAACTCCTGCGCCACGTCGACGTCACCCATATCATGGCCTATCAGTGCGGCCAGACCTTCGATTACTACATGGGGCCCCTCCTGCCCAGCATGGGCTATGTGACCTGCTTCAACCTGCGGTCCTATGCACCGGGCGTCATCTTGGAAACGCCGACGGTAGACAATCCGAACGAACTGCCGGAATACAAGGAAATCCCCAAAATGGCCCGGCTCTTCCTGGATGCCGAAGAATGGGGGCGCATCGTCCGCTGCGAATACGTCTACGACCTGAACCACTATATCGAGGAAGGCAACATCCAGGATATGGTCGACATGGCCGAAGCCCTGCAGGAAAAGAAACTGGGCCAGATTGCCGACTACATCGTCAGCCGCCGCCCGAAAATCAAAGTCGTCCTCATCGCCGGGCCGTCGTCAGCGGGCAAGACGACGTTCTGCAAGCGCCTGACGACGCAGCTCCGCGTCAACGGCCTGCGGCCCATCGGCATTTCCCTGGACGACTACTTCTATAACCGCGAAGATACGCCGAAGAACCCCGATGGCAGCTATGATTTTGAATCGCTGCGGGCCATCGACGTGCCCCTCTTCAACCAGCAGATCGACGACCTCAACCAGGGCAAGGAAGTCCACCTGGCCCGCTTCGACTTCGTCACGGGCCATCGCCATTTCGACGAAAAGCCGGTCGTCCTGGAGAAAGGCCAGCCCATCGTCGTCGAAGGCCTCCACGCTTTGAACGATTCCCTGACCTACATGCTGCCGCGCTATGAAAAAGTCAAGATTTCCCTGGGCGTCCTGACGCAGATACGCATCAACGACCACAACCGCATTTCCACGTCTGATACGCGCATCATCCGCCGCATGGTCCGGGACCAGCAGTTCCGCGACCGCGGGCCCATGGCGACCATGGATATCTGGGCCGACGTCCGCCGCGGCGAAGAAAAGAACATCTATCCTTATCAGGAAGATGCCGATACGATTTTCAACACGGCTCTGCCTTATGAACTGGCCGTCCTCAAGCCCTATGCCGAACCGCTCCTGGAATCGATTGACAAGGACAGTGTTCATTATGCCGAAGCCCGTCGCCTCCTGCGATTCCTCAAGCCCTTCAAGAGCATCGATTCGTCCGTCGTACCGCCCAATTCGCTGCTGCGCGAATTCATTGGGCCAGACCGGAAAAAATGATTGACAAAGCCTAATGAGATAGATATAATAGTATAGTCGAGGTAGAAATATGAAACTACAAGTCGAAGAAGCACTAAAAGAAGCCGGGAAGTCTTTCCCCTTTTCTTTTGAATGTCCGGCTGCCGAGCTAGGTGAAGTGGATGACCTTCCTTGGAAGGACGCCACAGTAGTTGTGGACGGGGCTTATTGGTTCGATGGCAACCACATGGTAGTACAGGGAACCATAAAGACCACCGGCATGTACACCTGCAGCCGCTGCCTGTCACCGGTATCGGTGGATCGGAATGAAACACTGTCTGAAGTCTATGGTACGGAAGCAGAGCTTCCCGAGGACGTGTTGCCTTATAATGGGGAATACATCGATTTGACGGAGACAATTAGAGAAACGTTGATCCTCAGCGAGCCCATGAGGGTTTTGTGCCGGCCAGACTGCAAAGGGCTTTGTCCGCAGTGCGGTGCAAACCTGAACGACGGACCCTGTAGTTGTCCTACCGACAAGATTGATCCGAGATTGGAAGTCTTGGCTCAATTATTACGATCCAAAGAAGAGCGCTAGAAATAACGTACCATGTGATTTAAGGAGGTGCAGAACATGGCAGTACCGAAGAACAGATTATCCCAGACTCGTCAGAAGATGCGTCGCGCAAACTGGAAATTGACCGCACCGGGTTATGTAGAATGCCCGCAGTGCCACGAAGCAATGATGCCTCATCATGTATGCCCGACTTGCGGCTACTATAAAGGCAAACAGGTTGTCAACAACACAACAGCTGAATAAGAGCATGATATAAAAAGGAGCTGTCCCTACGGGACAGCTCCTTTTTGTGGTTCGTTTGGCGTGATTCGTTGGTCGAAGGGAAGGGCACTTGACGGCGCCAACAGGCGCCTACTGCTCTTCGCCCACTCGCGCCCGCAGAGCCTCCAGAAAGGCTTCGCACGAGCGGGAGAGGAGGCGGTATTTCTTCCAGGCGACGAGAGACGAGACTTCAAAGGGAGGGTCCAGAGGCAGGAAGACGAAGTCCGGACTTTGCTGGTGTTCCAATTTATCGAGGCAGAGAAGATTGGTGATTCCTTGCCGGACTAAGACATTGACGTTGCAGGAGAGGTCCATGGTGCCGACAATGGTTAGCTTTTCAGGCGTGACCTTGCCTTGTGACCAAGCAACCAAATCGAAAGAACGATTCGTGTGCCGTGACGAAACCATGAGTGGCATCTGTGTAATCATTTCCGGTGTCACCTTGCCTGCATCTGCCCAGGGACCATGGGCACTGGTAACGACGCCTAACTTATTTTTTCCCGGCAGGCGCAGGTATTCATACTTTTCGGCGTGGAAAGGCTCTATGAAGAGCGCAAAATCAAGAAGCCCGTGTTCCAGTTTTTCCTGAATCGTATCGGCATTGCCCGTCCAGAGTTCGATGGTCAGGCGCGGATTGTCCCGGCGCAGCTCGGCGAAGGTCTCCGTCAGGTAATGAATCAGGTGCGTAATGCCGGCGCGGATGCGGATGTTGCCGGAAAGGTCCGTATTGTCGTCGCGGTTGTCTTCTTCCGTCTGGTAGACGAGGGAGAGGATTT
>ERZ1023853.16-NODE-16-length-43945-cov-11.209957_pt1 | contig 43945 bp, 38 predicted proteins | sample MGYA00380386_ERZ1023853 | MGnify/ENA primary metagenome ERZ1023853 (study PRJEB33179, sample SAMN07449009) | human gut metagenome | biome: Human-gut; feature: Human associated habitat; material: Faeces | host: Homo sapiens | place: India: Bhopal | collected...
GCCAGCTGTCCAGCCAGTACTGCGTCGCTTCGGGATTGTTGAGGACGTGGTACATGCTGCCGGAGCCGGTGAAATTGACTGTCAGGAAGGTCGGCTTGCCGATATTGCGGCGCACTTTTTCCTTGGCAAAGCGGACAGACTCGCGCAATTCCGACACCGATTCGATGCCGTCGATAGCAAGGTCAATGCTTTCCCAGCGGACGATGCTCGTATCGATAAATTCCAGGTCCGTCGTCCCATAAGGGCCGACTTCGACGTAATAGCAGCCCCGCGGCCCCGTTTCGGTACAATCCAGGCCCTGCGGGTTGCCGGCATAGACGATATATGGCTTTTCACAAAGGATTTCATGCTTATGGATGTGTCCCAAGGCCCAGTAATCCATGCCGCATTCCTTTAAATCTTCCAAGGTACATGGCGCATACGTCGATTCCCGGCTGCCGATCTGAGTATGGAGCATACCGATAGAAAAACGGTCACCAGCGGCACGGTTGAATTTCCAGGCCAGGTTTTCCCGCTGTTCGCTCTTAGCATAACTCTGGCCATAAATAGCCGCCACTTCTTCGCCATCGACGACGAGGGGCACCCGTTCAACCGATTCCGTCGGGAAGATATGGACATTGGGCGGAAAGGGAATCTTCGCCTTCCACGCTTCCAGCGGGTCGTGATTGCCAAGGACGGCAAAGACTTGTATATTATTTTGTGCCAATTTATGCAAGAGGCGCACGTAATCGAGCTGTGCCGTCAAGTTGTGATCGGCACTGGTGTAGACATCACCCGTGATGAGGACAGCGTGGACTCGTTTATCAATGGCCATCTGGACGATTTTCTGGAAGGCCCGGACAGGCGCTTTCCCGACGATACGCTGCCACCGTTCATCAATGGCGGCAAGGTTATGGAAGGGACTCCCTAAATGAAGATCACCGCATTGAATAAAACGCAAACTTTTCGCCATTAGTATCCTTCTTTCTCTGACCATGCCCCATGCAATGCCGCAACGGCATCGCGGAGCTTGCAGCTGGGAATTTTTGAAAATGACAGGAGAAATTCTTTATCCGTTTCCTGCGACGGTGTTTCGTAAAAAGACTTCATGGATAAGACACGACAGCCTTGCTGTTCCGCCCGGCGGCGCAATTCTTCTTCCGGAAGAGGGCTGTGCAGGCGGATATGGCAGTACACGCCGGAAACCAGGCGCCCTACGACGATGTCGCTGCCAAAGGCTTCGACCAGGAGTTTCCCTAACAGTTCCCCTTTTTCCTGATACTCCTTGCGCAACCGCCGGACCTGGCGGGAGAGTTCCCCGCTGTCGATATATTCAGCCAGTACGCATTGTTCCGGCACCGAAGCGCCCTGGCGGAACAGGCCGCGCCGCTGCTCATAGAGGGGCATGAGCGGTGGCGGCAGGACCATATAGCTGAGGCGGATAAAAAAGGGCAGTACCTTGGACAAGGCGCCCATGTAGACGACGCGGCCCTGACGGTCCAGTCCTTGCAGGGCCGGGACAGGCCGGCCATAGTAGCGCAATTCGCTGTCATAATCGTCTTCGATGATCAGGCCGTCCGTCTTTTCCGCCCAGCGCAGCAGGCGGTGGCGGATACCGGCCGGCATGACCGTCCCCGTCGGGAACTGATGGGACGGGCTGACGTAGACCAGGCGGACGCCGCTGGCTTCCAGGGCATCGACGTGGAGCAGGCCGCCGCTGATGGGAATGGGCACGATGGAATAGCCGCTGTTGCGGAAAATCTCCCGTCCCAGGCGGAAGCCCGGGTCTTCGACGCCGATGCAGGTATATTTATCATGGAGCAGGTTGGTCAGGACTCCGAGGAGGGAAATCGTCCCGGCGCCGATGATGATCTGCGACGGATCGGCATGGACGCCACGCGTTTCGTAAACGTAGCGGCTCAAAGCCCGGCGCAAATCGGGGACGCCCTGGTCATCGTTGGCCGCCAGCAGGCGGTCTGGTTCTGATAAAATCCGATTCATATATTTCCGCCAGATGTCGAGGGGGAAGCGTTCCAGGGCCATATCGCCGCTGGCAAAATCATAAGCATAGACGGGATGACGGCTGGCCTCGCACAAGACCGGCGCCGCTGCATCCGCTGGCCGCGGCTCCAAGCCTCCCAGGGAAGCCACTTCATAGCGAGCCTTATGACGGCGCAGGATATAACCTTCGCTGGCCAGCTGGTAGTAAGCCTTTTCGACGGTCATCTTGCTGATACCCGCTGCCTGAGCCAGTTCGCGGACCGAATCGAGGCGCATACCGGCTACCATCCGGCGTTCCTCGATTTCCCGGCGATAATACTCATAGATTTGTACATAATAAGGTTTGCTGATAGATTTATCGAGTTGCAGCATCGTGACCTGGCGCCGTCTCCTTTCCTTGAACTACAGACATGGTGGAAATATCTCTGCAATATTATATTGTACCGAAAAAAGGGCGTCGTGGCTAGTGGCTAGTGGTTACTGCGCCATGGCCGCTGCGATGGCAGCGCCGACTAAGGGGCCGTCTTGGACCAGGACCGGTTCGACGGGAATCTGATTGTCCCGGCTCACGCCTTCATTCTGACAAGCCTGCATGGCGTCTTCCATCATGAACAGAGCACCGCGGACGTGTTCCAAAAGGCTGCCGTCGACGGCGACAGACTGGGCCGGGACGGGCCCCTCGCCATAGAGATGGCGCAGGATGCCGCAGCTGACGGCCCCGGCCAGCTGGGCAGCGCGGACGAAGATGGCCGCACCGATGTTACGGATAGGCCGCACCTCATCGATGCGGACGATGCGGTCCCATACCCGGCCCATCGCCAGCTGACCCTGGTGGTCATCGTCATGGCTGATGAGTTCATTCATGACGGCTGTCGAAAAGTGCGGCAAATCCTGAGCCTTGAAATAAGATAACAAGGTCTGCCGGAAGATTTCTGCCGCATAAGCCCCGCTGACCGTCTTTTCCAGCAAATGCTGTCCCGGCTGGGTCGATAAGGCATCAACGGCTTTATCCCAGCGATTGCGCACGAGGCCGCCATAATCACCGGCTTCCAGATTGACAATCATATCCCAGGCCGGCTCATAATAGCAGGCATTGAAGCCCGTACCGCAGACGACTCCCATACGGACGCGTTCCATCGTATACGCCGCCGACAGCAAGAGGGCCGTCGTATCATTGACCAGGGCTGACGGCTCGATATTTGTCAACCCCTGCCGTGCCAAGGCTTGTTCCAACAGCTGATTGATGAGCCGCCCTTCGACTCCGGGAACGGCGATTTCTTTAGACCACGACAGGAGCCGGGCATCTTTCAGGCACTCCTGCTGCATGGCAAAGGAAAAAGTATGGCCCAGCTTATAAATCGTATCCTTGCCGGCGACCTGGCCGACGAGGCGGGCCAGGAAATCGAAGAGCCCTTCAGCCGTCGCCGCGGGAGACAGATAGTCGTATTGCCCGGGCAGCCGCAGTGGCTGGCACACCTTCTTCTCGATGATATAGCAATGCCGTCCTAATAATCGGACCCGTGAAGCCCGCACGTTCGTACCGCCAAAATCCAGGGCCAGATAGACGCCGCTTTCGTCACCGCCAGGCAGGGACACGTAAGATTTTTCCGCCGATACCGTCGCCTCGTCCTGTCCCTCCAGGGCCCGCTCTATATCGGCAGCAAAATCACGGGAAATCTGCTGCAGCCGCTCGTCGGTCAAATAAAAATAGCGGGCAATATTCATCCAGTCCATCCGTTCTTTCATGGCAGTGATCACCTCTTGTAAAATCGTAAATCTATTATACTATAATCTGCCAGCCTTTGTCGTCGTTCCTCCGTGATTTCTATGATATACGTCGATTGTCAACGGTTGACTTTTTGTGACAATAGGCTATAATCATAGGCAGAGTGAGACCGAATCATAAGGGTCGCACGAAGGGGTACACCACCTTGGGTGTAATTCTTCGTGCGACCCTTTTTTTCATTTAGAGAGAAAGGAGGGCCATCCATGGTACGGATCAACGGCAAAGACATCGCAGCAGCCGGCCAGAACCTGCTCGCTTACCTGACCGATCAAGAATATCGTACAGACCGCATTGCCATCGAACTGAACGGCACCATCATACCGCGCAGGGATTATGACAAAGTGACCTTGAAAGACGGCGATTCTATGGAAATCGTCCACTTCGTCGGCGGGGGCTGATTCCTGCTGACCAAGCGAAACATACAGACCTATCAATCATCATAAAAGGAGTGTTTTCCCAATGGAAAAAAAAGATACCCTGGTCCTCGGCGGCCACGAATTTACATCACGCTTCATCTTAGGTTCCGGTAAGTTTTCTGTCGACCTCATCAAGGCCGCTGTCGAACAAGGCGGTGCCCAGATCGTAACCATGGCCCTGCGCCGCGTCGAAGCCGGTCAGAAAGATAACATCCTCGATTATATCCCGAAAAACGTCACCCTGCTCCCGAACACGTCGAGCGCCCGCACGGCAGACGAAGCCGTCCGCATCGCCCACTTGTCCCGTGAAATCGGCTGTGGCGACTTCATCAAGATCGAAGTCATGCGCGACTCCAAATATCTCCTGCCGGACAACAACGAAACCATCAAAGCCACGGAAATCCTGGCCAAAGAAGGCTTCGTCGTCCTGCCCTATATGTATCCGGACCTCTATGCAGCCCGTGCCCTGGCTGACGCCGGCGCCGCTGCCATCATGCCCTTAGCTTCGCCGATCGGCACCAACAAAGGCTTGTCGACAAAAGATTTCATCCAGATCCTCATCGACGAAGTCGACCTGCCGGTCATCGTCGACGCCGGTATCGGCCGTCCGTCCCAGGCTTGCGAAGCCATGGAAATGGGTGCCGCTGCCATCATGGCCAATACGGCTATCGCTACGGCCGGGGACCTGCCGCTCATGGCCAAAGCCTTTGGTGAAGCCATCCGCGCCGGCCGCAATGCCTACCTCGCCGGCCTGGGCCGCGTCCGTGAAACGGCTTCGGCATCGGATCCGCTGACAGGCTTCTTAGGCGATTAAGGAGGAATGAACATGACGGAAGAAACCAAAACCATCGACCAAAGCAAACTCATCGATCATATGAAATATCTGCCGGGCATGGAAGTCATCGATTCGGACATGCTCGACCAGGTCGTCGCTATCCACGATTCCTTCAACAACGACGATTTCACCGAAAAAGATGTCCGCCTGGCCTTGTCCAAAGAACATCTGGACCCGCGGGACTTCATGGCCCTCTTATCGACAGCTGCCGCTCCTTTCCTGGAAGAAATGGCTCAGAAAGCCCATTTAGTCACACGGCGCCACTTCGGCAACAACATCACCATCCTGACGCCGATTTACTTCGCCAACTACTGCGATAACTACTGCATCTACTGCGGCTTCAATTCGCACAACAAGATCAAGCGCGCCCGCCTGACCGACGAAGAACTCCACCGCGAATGTAAGAACATCGCCGACACGGGCATCGAAGAAGTCATCATGCTCACCGGTGAAAGCCCGAAGATGAGCGACATCAAATATATCGGCAACGCCGTCAAGATCGCCCGCCAGTACTTCCGGGTCATCAACATGGAAATCTATCCGGTCAATTCGGAAGACTATAAATATCTCCACGAATGTGGCGCCGACTATGTCACGGTCTTCCAGGAAACATACAATTCCGACAAGTATGCTACCCTCCATCTGGCCGGCCACAAGCGCATCTTCCCATACCGTTTCTATTCCCAGGAACGGGCTATCCTCGGCGGCATGCGCGGCGTCGGCTTCGCAGCCCTCTTAGGCCTGGACGATTATCAGAAAGATGCTTTGGCTACGGGCATGCACGCATGGCTCATGCAGCGCAAATACCCGCACGCCGAAATTTCCCTGTCCTGTCCGCGCCTGTGCCCGATCATCAACAACGATAAGATCAACCCGAAGGACGTAGACGAACGGAAATTGACGCAGATTATCTGTGCCTACCGCTTGTTCATGCCCTATGCCAGCATCGTCGTATCGAGCCGCGAAAACGCCCGCTATCGTAACGCCATCATGAAGATTGCCGCTACGAAAGTCTCGGCCAGTGTCTGCGTCGGCATCGGCGGCCACTTGGAAAACGATGGCTCCGAAATGGGCGACGAACAGTTCGAAATCACAGACGGCCGTTCCTTCGACCAGATGTATTCTGACATCAAGAGCATGGGCCTGCAGCCGCTTACGAGTGAGTACATCTATTTGTAACCACTAACTTTGCTATCCATCACTATAATCCTATACATGTAGTACCGACAAAAACGGTCCGGGACCCAATCCACCCCGAACCGTTTTTGTTATAAATCCTCATGTTTTACAGCGTTTTAGTCATACAGAGCATCTATTATATTCTATTAGTATAATTGTTGACGTTAGTATGAGATTCATGTATAGTTATAGGTATAAAATACTCTAAATATTCAGGTGATAAATCGTGTTAAAAGTAGCTGCAATTACAAATCACGAATTAGCCTCGACGAACTACTGGGATCAGCTCGAACAAATCGCCGCTTCCGACGTAGATTTCATCGTCCTTCGTGAAAAGAACCTTACCGAAGAAGAGTACACAGATTATGCCAAACGGGCGCTGCGCCTCTGCAGCATCCACCAGAAAACATGTGTCCTCCAACATTTCGGCAAGGCTGCCATCCGTCTCCACATTCCCCGTTTCCAGTGCTCTCTGCCTTATCTGGAAACCCATTCGTCCCTGCTCTACTACATGACGACCCTGGGCGTATCCGTCCACACCGTTGAAGAAGCCATCAAGGCCGAACAGCTCGGTGCTACATACCTCATGGCCAGCCATGTCTTCCCGACAGCCTGCAAGCCGTCGGACCCGCCCATCGGCGTCGATACGGTCGAAGCCATCTGCAAGGCCGTCAAGATTCCCGTCTACGCCTTAGGCGGCGTCACGCCTAAGACCATCTCCCAGCTCCAGGACGTCCCCATCAAGGGCGTAGCCCTCATGTCAGGACTCATGACCTGCCCGGACGTACCGGAATACCTGAAGGAATTACGTGCCTAAGCAGGAGGGATGACCGCAATGACCCAGGCTTATATCATCATCGATATGCAGAATGATTTCATCGACGGCGCCCTCGGCAACGCCCAGGCACAGGCCATCGTCCCGAAGGTAGAAGCGAAGATCGTCGCCAGCAAGAAAGATGAAGACCAGGAAACGGACCTCATCTTCACGCAAGATACACACGGCGAAGATTACAGCGAAACCCAGGAAGGCCGAAAACTCCCGATTCCGCACTGTATCAAAGACACGCGGGGCTGGCGCATCTGCAAACAGCTCCTGCCCTACACCATGTGGGCAACGATACTGGAAAAGCCATCCTTCGGCTGCCCGGCCCTGGTCGACGAAGTCCGTGACTACGACCGGCTGGTCCTCATGGGCTTGTGCACCGACATTTGCGTCATCGCCAATGCCATGATGCTAAAATCCTTTTATCCGGAAAAAGAAATCATCGTCGACAGCACCTGTTGTGCCGGCTCGACACCAGAAAACCACGAAAAAGCATTACAGGCCATGAAAGCCTGCCAAATCGATATCCTATGAAAAAAAGGGCTTGTCGCATGTGCGACAAGCCCTTTTTTACTACCCACTGATAATCCCTGTGATTTCGGCTTTGGTCTGGTTATTGTTGATTTTCTTTTCGTAGCCTTTCAAAATCAGGCATCCCAGGATGCCGCCGACGATCATGCCGGCGAAGGCCGTCATTTCCGGTGCTACCTGCCACGAACCACCCAGCAGGTAGCCGAGGATGCCGCAGACGATGACCAGCAGCAGCGGCACGCCGAAGCAGATGATGCCTTTGACGCCCATGCCGGCATCGGGGATGTTGAACTGTACGTATTGCCCTTTTTGGGCCCCGATGGGGTTCACAGCGTCGATGACGACATTGTCGGCACACATGCTGTCGCTGCAGGGCGAATATAGATTATTGCGGTTGGTCTGTATCTTGACCAGCCCGTTCGGGCATACTTCTTCGACGACGCCCGTTCCTGTTCTCATAATAAAGTACCTCTCTTTTTTCAGGACTAAAAGCCCAGATTTTCCCCAACCAAGATGACCTTGATACGGCCCTGGGGCTTACAGATCCGCGTCCGGACGACTTGGGTACAGACGCTGTCCGGTCGGATGCAGTGGCCACACATGCCGGTTTTGGCACAAGGCGTGCCGACGCCGGGGAAGCGTCCGATATTCTGCGGCGAAGCGACGGTATGCGCCCGTTCGATGCCCGCTTCGACGGTCGGGACGACTTTATTCATACCGACGATGGCGATGACCTGTTTCGGCCCATAGCAAAGGGCGGCGACGCGGTTGCCGTTGCCATCGATATTGATGAGCTGCCCGTCCTGGACAGCGGCGTTGGTCCCCATGAGGAACGTATCGCAGAGCAGGGCCTTGCGCATCAGTTCGACCCGTTCTTCCGGCGTCTTGGCCGAATCGCGGTCGATGACCGGATTGTGTTCCAATACGTAGGGCCGCAAGCCGATTTCATTGATGGATACGGAACCGCCCCAGGACACGACATCCGTTTCGGGAATATACGAAATAGCCTGTTTCAAGGCTTCTTCCTTGGTCGGACAGTACACGGCTTCAAAGCCGCGGGCTGCGAATTTCTTGGCCACTAAGGGCCCCTTGATGTCATACATGCGGTGCATCATATCTGTTCTATCCATAATAACTCCTCCTTTACTTTGCCAGCATCATTTCTGCCTTCGCTTCGGCAGCCGGCGTACCATCGGCATGGGTGATTTTCCCTTTCATGATGAACAGGCGGCCGCGATGGACTTCCGGCCAACCTTCGACTTTGACCGTTTCCCCGATGCGGATAGCACTGCGGAAACGGATTTCCAGCCGCGCCGTATAAGCCGGTTTCCCGGCCTTGCGGAACACGTAGTCCCCCATGACTTCATCTAACAGGGTACTCGTCAGGCCGCCATGCATGCGGTCTCCGTAACTTTCATGTTCGGCTTTCGGCGTAAAATAAGCGACGCAGCGATCGCCGTCCAGCTTCATGTCCAGCTTCAGGCCAATCGGGTTATCGCGGCCGCAGCCAAAACAATGATTGGTTTCATACGCAGTTTCCATAACATCACCCTCCGTATATTCTTCGTTCTATCCTTATTATACTATACTTGGCAAGCCCTCCTATGTATTTGAAATTAATTATCATATTAGTATTGACAATCAATATCAAATATCTTATACTTACAGTATCAAAGCGAAAGGAGCGACAATTGGATATGAACCTGGATTACGTCTTAATAACCCATTGTTCGCCTACTCTTGCAGGGCTTAAACAGGCATCCCTTCTCTGTCTGCCCCGCTTAGGCAACGGCTGCACTTATGATAAAATAATTGAAAAATATAATCATAAATACAACCCTAAAGGCTTGTATTTCCGCATCTTATATGCCTGTCCCCAACGCACCCTGCTGTATGTATACCGGCCGGCCAGGGTTTGGACTTATGTACAGCGGCGGGACATTTCTTCATTTTTGCAGCAATTCGGTTATCAAGATTGCCAGGACATATCGGCCCTGCTGGACCGTCTTGCCGCACGCTTTGCAGAAGGCGGGTGTTTCCCTCATGAATCGGGCATTTTCCTCGGCTATCCCCTGGAGGACGTGTGCGGGTTCATCGCCAACAAGGGAAACCACGCCAAGCTCTGTGGCGAATGGAAAGTATACGGCGACGCTCATGCTGCCGCCCGCACTTTCCATCGCTATACGTGCTGCCGGCAAGACTATTTGGACCGCTTTGCCGTTGGGACAACATTAGACTCGCTCATCGTAGCATAAGGAGGATTTATCATGGTAGAAATCGTTTATTGGAGTGGTACAGGTAATACAGAAGCAATGGCTAATGAAATCGAAGCCGCCGTCAAAGCGGCCGGTGCTGATGTAGAATCAGTCCGCTTTGAAGATACTAACGTCGATGACGTAGCCAGCAAAGACGTCATCTTGCTCGGCTGCCCGGCTATGGGTTCGGAAGAATTGGAAGACTCCGTCGTCGAACCGTTCTTTACCGACCTGGCTCCGAAATTAAAGGGCAAAAAAGTCGGCCTCTTCGGCTCATACGGCTGGGGCTCCGGCGAATGGATGGATGCCTGGAAGCAGCGCACGGAAGATACCGGCGCCACGGTCATCGGTACGGCTATCGTCAACGAAATGCCGGATAACGCCCCGGAATGCAAAGAATTGGGCGAAGCCGCTGCCAAAGCATAAAAATCAGAAAACAACTTCACATTCATTCTCCTCTTAGTAAAAGGGCTTGTCGCACGACGACAAGCCCTTTTACGTGGTTAGCGATTCAACGATGAACGACGAATGGCCACGTTCACTTGACTTTTTATCAAACATATATGCGAGATAGGCACAATTAGACGCAACTCTCATCCTTCTCATTTACCTATGGTATGTTAAAATAGGAACGTACTATTTCATACTTATTATTTCTATAAAAGGAGGACCTTTATGAAAGACCAAGCTTTTTCCATCTTGCAGGCTGTCGGCCGTAGTTTCATGCTGCCCGTTGCCATCCTGCCGATTGCCGGCTTACTCCTCGGCATCGGAGCTTCCTTCACCAATGCGACGACCATCCAGACCTATGGACTGGAAAGCATCCTCGGAAGCGGCACGATGCTCCATTCACTGCTCACCATCATGAGCGATGCCGGCAATATCATCTTCGGCAACTTACCGATTATCTTCGCCGTCGGCGTCGCTATCGGCATGGCCAAACAGGAAAAAGAAGTCGCTGCCTTATCGGCCATGATTGCCTTTTTCGTCATGCACGCCTCGACCAACGCCGTCCTCAAATTGACAGGCAAAGTATTGGCCAACAATACCGTAGCTCCCGATGTCCTGGAAGGTACGATTGCCAACGTCTGCGGCATCATGTCCCTTCAGGAAGGCGTCTTCGGCGGTATCATCGTCGGCATCGGCGTCGCCTACCTGCACAACCGCTATCATAAAATCGTCTTGCCCAACGCCCTGTCTTTCTTCGGCGGGTCGCGTTTCATCCCCATCATTTCCACCGTCGTCTACATGTTCGTCGGCATCGCCATGTACTTCGTCTGGCCAGTCGTCCAGAATGGTATCTTCGCCCTCGGCGGCCTGGTCACGGGGACGGGCTATATCGGCACGTTGATTTTCGGTATCATCAAGCGGGCCCTCATCCCCTTCGGCCTGCATCACGTCTTCTACCTGCCATTCTGGCAGACCGGCGTCGGCGGCTCGATGATGATCGACGGCAACCTCGTCCAGGGCGGCCAGAACATCTTCTTCGCCCAGCTCGCATCGCCTAACGTCACCCACTTCAGTGCCGATGCCACCCGGTATTTCTCAGGTGAATTTATCTTCATGATCTTCGGCCTGCCCGGCGCTGCCCTGGCCATGTACCGCACGGCTAAACCGGAAAAACGGAAAGTCGCCGGTGGCCTGCTCTTGTCGGCAGCCCTGACTTCCATGTTCACAGGAATCACGGAACCGATTGAATTTTCCTTCCTCTTCGTCGCTCCGATGCTTTTCTACGTCCAGGTCATCCTGGCCGGTGCGGCTTACATGATTGCCCACATGCTGAACATCGCCGTCGGCCTGACCTTCTCTGGCGGCCTCCTGGACTTGTTCATCTTCGGCATCCTGCAAGGGGAAGCCAAGACCAACTGGATGTACATCATCCCGGTCGGCATCATCTATTTCTTCCTCTACTACTTCATCTTCACCTTCCTCATCAAGAAGTTCGACCTCAAGACACCGGGCCGTGAAGACGATGACGTAGAAACGAAACTCTACACCAAAGCCGACGTCAAAGCCCGCGATGCCGCTGCCAAAGCCGGCAACGGCGAAGCTACTACCGACGTCGTCAGCCAGGCCATCACCTGCGCCCTCGGCGGTACCCGGAACATCACCTCCGTCGACTGCTGTGCTACGCGCCTGCGCTGCTCCGTAGCCGATTCGGCCTTAGTCAACGATGCCGCCTTGAAAGCGACCGGTGCTGTCGGCGTCATCAAGAAAGGCCAGGGTGTCCAGGTCGTCTATGGCCCGCAAGTCGCCGTCATCAAAGCCAACCTGGAAAGCTATCTGGCAACCAACCCGGCAGACGGCCCCATCGAAGCCGCACCGGCTGCAGAACCAGTTGCTGAACCGGCTCCGGCAGAAGAAGTACCGAAAGCTCCGGAAACACCAGCTGAAACGGAAACAGCCGCCGAAAAGCATTACTTCAATTCGCCCTTTACCGGCAGCCTTCATCCCATTACGGAAGCCCCGGACGAAGCTTTTGCCAGCAAAATGACCGGCGACGGCTTCTTCGTCACCCCGACCGACGGCACGGTCTATGCACCGGAAGACGGGACGGTCACCTTCGTCTTCGACACAAAACATGCCATGGGCATGACCACAGCCGACGGCGTAGAATATCTCCTGCACATCGGCATCGATACGGTCAAGCTCGATGGCAAGGGCTTCAAAGTCTTCGTCGAAAATGGACAAGACGTCAAGAAAGGCGATAAACTGATGGAATTCGACGACGAATACATCAAAGCCAATGCCCCGTCTGACGCCTGCCTGTGTATCTTCACCGATCTCGAAGAAGGCAAAGAAGTACACCTGGCAGCCGAAGGCAACGTAAAAGCCGGCGACCAGGCCGTCTGGTTCTAATGGTAAAACCGCAGACCGCAGGCAAGCCTCTCCTGATAGGAGAGGTGGCCCGCAGGGCCGGAGAGGTTGAACCCCTCAGTCACCTTCGCTGACAGCTCTCCTGATAGGAGAGCCAACGGGCCGTGAGCCACGAACCCTTACAAAAAAAGCGCTGTCGCGATGCGACAGCGCTTTTTTTAGCAGGTAGCAGCTAGCGGCTAATGGCTCTCCGGGATTCCCGCATGGCCCGGGACGGGCCGCCCACGTGCGGCCCCTACGACGAGCCACGAACCACTAATACAACTTCTTATAAATGCCGTACACCTTATCGTAATCGAGGGGCACAAAACTGTGCTTCATGAGACGCTGCTGATTTTCGATGACCGACTTAGCAAATTCCGGCAATTCTTCTTCTTTGACGCCGTATTCATGGAGCGCTTTTTTGGGCAGGATGACGTTGAGCAGTTTTTCCAGTTCTGCATAGACATTTTCCGGTTCGCAGCCCAGGATATCGGCAATGAAGCGATTCAACTTAGCGATTTCCCCATCCGATTTGATGGACATGTAGCAGTTCATGACGCCTGTGAACATGGCGTAGTTCGATTCCCCATGAGGAACATGATATTTCGCCCCTAAGGGATAGCTCATGGCGTGAACCGCAGCGCAACCCGGGACGCTGAAGGCGATGCCGGCCCAGTTGCTGGCCAGGAGAAAATCTTTCATGAGCGGAATACGGGCTTCCGGACCGTGGTCGCGGATCTGCAAGTACCCTTTGAGGATGAGTTCGATGGCGTTATAACTGAAGACGCGGAAGCTGGCGCTGGAATCCGGAGACAAGGCCGATTCGACAGCGTGAACCAGGGCGTCGATGGAGCTGGTCGCAAAGACCTTGAACGGCAGGGTCTTCAAGAGCTGCGAAATGAGGACAGCCTTGTCGGCATACAGGGCGTTGTCGGCAAGGCCCTTCTTCGTATTGCGGCTGACCAGGGCCATGACCGATACATTGGTGACTTCGCTGCCCGTCCCGCATGTCGTCGGGATGAGGATGAGCTCCTTTTCTTTTTCCACAGGAATCTTGCCATCGAATAAATCGAGGACCGGGCTGACCTGCTTCAAGACGAACAGTTTGCACAAGTCCATGACCGTGCCGCCGCCGATACCGATGATGCGCTTCACGTCCTTGGGCATATCTTTATAAATAGCTTCGGCCATTTCATCAGACGGTTCACCCATGCCATACTTTTCTTGGAACAAGACGTGGCACGTAAGGCCTAAATCTTTAAAATTCGGGTCAAAAATATACTGGTTGGTAACAATCAGGTCATCAGCTCCGACCTGCAAATCTTCCACAAATTCCCGGCATGTATCATAAGAGTAAATCGTCGGTTTCAACTGTAATTCAATCATGTAGATACCCCTTCCTGTTGGTTAATGTTCTTACCGCCTCTAGTGTAACAAAGACCGAAATGTTTTTGCAAGAGACAAGATGCCCGTGATATAATAAACCTGTCCTGGGGGAGGACGGGTTCTGGTGTTCCCTCTGGTCTTCAAAACCAGCATGAGGGGTTAAGAGCTTCTCAGGTGGGTTCGATTCCCACACTTCCCCGCCAAAAAAAGGTCCTGCCGTTATTCGACAGGACCTTTTAAGTTGTTAGTAGCTAGTGGTTCGGGGTTAGCAGATGGCTTTAAATTTGAAATCTTTCTCTACAAACTCCAAGTTATAAGTCAACTAGTGGTTTGTCGATTTCTCACCTGCTTTTTCCGTCTTGTCTGCTATTTCCTTTGTTTCACCCGTATTGACGGCTTCTTTGAATTCACGGAGACTTTTACCCAAAGCCCGGCCGATCGTCGGCAGTTTTCCCGGTCCAAACACGACCAGGGCAATAATTAAAATGAGCAGTAATTCCGGTGCGCCTAAGCCGAACATCGCTATCCCCTCCTATAACGCATTTATTCAATCTTTTCTCCATAATACCCTTATCCAAACCAGCTGTCAACGAAGGCATGCGGATGGAAAAGTTACACCGCCTAGGAAGTCGACGAAGCCAGTTTACATAAGGGATGAATTAAGCCCGTCAAATGTTTATGATTCAGGCCTTATAAAAAAGAACCCGTTTCGCTCTAAATTCTCCAGTAATAACTGTTTAGGCAGCGATGAGTCGGCTGTGGAAAAAAATTATTCTTATGTACGCAAAAAGGGATGCCCCTCACAAAAGCACCCCTTTTTGTGTGAATCCATATTCCTATGACAGGAAGGGCTCCTCACCTAGCAGCTAAATGAATCATTGCCCTAACAAACCATATTAAGTTATTTAAAATACCCCTTGTGCCAACATAGCATCGGCTACGCGCTCAAAACCAGCGATATTGGCACCGGCTACGAGGTTGTACCCCAGGCCGTTGCGGGCAGCTGCATCTTTGCAGTTCTGGTAAATCGTGTTCATGATTTCATGGAGACGGTCATCGACTTCTTTGGCGGTCCATACCAAGCGTTCGCTGTTCTGGCTCATTTCCAGGGCCGATGTAGCGACACCGCCGGCGTTGACGGCTTTCGACGGAGCGACGATGATGTCCTTCTGGTCGAGTAAGAATTTCAAAGCATCGTTGGTCGTCGGCATATTGGCGACTTCGATGTAGTAGCGGATCTTGTTGGCGGCAATCTGTTTAGCCTGTTCCAGATGGACGTCGTTCTGCATAGCCGACGGCATGATGATGTCGACTTTGCGGCCCCACGGTTTTTCACCCGGGAAGAATTCGACACCGAATTTATCAGCATAGTCCTGAACGCGGTTGCGACCGCTGTTGCGCATTTCGATGAGGTAGTCAATCTTTTCCTGCGTAGCAACACCGTCCGGGTCATAGATATAACCATCTGGTCCAGACAGGGTAACAACCTTAGCCCCCAATTCTGCGGCTTTTTTGCAGATGCCCCAGGTTACGTTGCCAAAGCCGGCAGCGGCGATAGTTTTGCCTTTAATGTCTTGACCGTCGTCTTTGAGAACATTTTCCAGGAAATATACGGCACCATAGCCCGTAGCTTCCGGTCGAATGCGGGAACCTCCAAAACTAAAGTCCTTCCCAGTAAGGACACCATTTTCAAAGCATCCTTTTAAACGGCGGTATTCACCGAAGAGATAACCGATTTCACGGCCACCGACGCCCATATCCCCAGCCGGTACGTCGACATCAGGACCGATATAGCGATAGAGAGCCTGCATGAAACTCTGACAGAAACGCATGATTTCGGCATCGGACTTACCCGTCGGATCGAAGTCAGCACCGCCTTTGGCACCACCGATGGGCAGGCCGGTCAATGCGTTCTTGAAAATCTGTTCAAAACCCAAGAATTTGATAATACCGGGATATACGTTCTTCTGAAAACGAAGACCGCCCTTGTACGGTCCGATAGCGCCGTTGAATTGGAAGCGGTAGCCCGTATTGGTGTGATATTCACCTTTATCATCCTGCCAGACGACACGGAATGTGAATTGTCGTTCTGGTTCTACAAGTCGATTGAGCAAATCAAATTTTTCATATTCAGGATGCTTTTCTACAACTGGTTCCAGAGATGTAAATACTTCTTCTACAGTTTGGACAAATTCTGGTTCATGAGCATACTTTTCCCGTACCCGTGCGAGGACAGATGCTAAATACTGATTCATAGGAAATCACCTCTTCATTCAATTAATATAATGCTTTGTAAATACTATAAACCTTATCATAATCTAATTTCACAAAATTATGTGCCATCAAACGCCCCTGGTTTTCCATGACCGACTGGGCGAATTCTGCCAGTTCTTCTTCTTTGACGCCGTATTCGTGGAGCGCTTTCTTGGGCAGAATGACATTGAGCAGTTTTTCCAGTTCTGCATAGACATTTTCCGGTTCGCATCCCAGGATATCAGCGATGAAGCGGTTCAATTTAGCGATTTCTCCATCCGATTTAATGGACATATAGCAGTTCATAACACCAGTGAACATGGCGTAGTTCGATTCACCGTGAGGCACGTGATATTTTGCACCAAGAGGATAACTCATAGCGTGGACAGCAGCACACCCGGGGACACTGAAAGCGATACCCGCCCAATTGCTCGCCAAGAGGAAATCCTTCATAAGCGGGATACGAGCTTCTGGACCGTGGTCACGAATCTGCAAGTATCCCTTGAGAATCAGTTCAATGGCGTTATAGCTGAAGACGCGGAAGCTGGCACTGGAATCCGGTGATAAGGCTGATTCAACAGCATGGACGAGAGCGTCGATGGAACTAGTAGCAAAAACCTTGAAAGGCAGAGTTTTTAAAAGTTGGGCAATAAGGACCGATTTATCAGCATACATTGCAGCATTAGCAATACCCTTTTTCGTATTACGGCTAATCAATGCCATAACCGAAACATTAGTAACTTCACTACCAGTACCACAAGTTGTCGGAATAAGCACTAATTCTTTCGATTTTTCGGGTTCAATTTTTCCATCAAATAAATCGAGTACCGGACTGACTTGTTTCAAAACAAATAATTTACACAAATCCATGACTGTGCCGCCACCGATACCAATAATCCGTTTAATATTCTTTGGCATGTCATGATAAATAGCTTCAGCCATTTCATCAGATGGTTCACCCAAGCCATATTTTTCTTGGAAAATAACATGGCATTTCAGCCCCAAATCTTTAAAATTAGGATCAAAGATATATTGATTGGTAATGATAAGGTCATTAGTACCAACTTTTAAATCTTCTGCAAATTCTTTACATGTATCATATGAATAAATTGTCGGTTTCAACTGTAATTCGATCATGGAGACATCTCCTTTCGCATATTTAGAAAGATGCCGCCGCAAATCGCAGCGGCATCTCCACTCAATATATATAGTATTTAAAATCTAAATTGCTATTATTTTGCAAGGCAACGCTGAATAGATTCTTCGAAAATCTTAAGACCTGCTTCAAGCTGTTCATCCGTCATAACAAGCGGAGCAAGGAAACGGATAACCTGACCATCAGAACCTGCATTTTCAACGAGAAGACCATGCTGAGCCGTATCTTGAACAAGTTTAGATACTAATTCGCCGTTCGGTTCTTTAGTAACCGGATCTTTTACAAATTCGACCCCTACCATGCCGCCTAAGCCGAGAACATCGACAATAACCGGATATTTTTTCTTACAAGAATTAATCGTATCCGAATATTTTTTACCAATTTCCAAAGAGCGTTCCGGCAGATGGTCACGGTCCATGATTTCAAGCACTTTAAGGCCCGCTGCACAGGCTAACGCGTTACCACCATAAGTCCCGCCGATAACTCCACGAGGTACTGCATCAAAAATCTCTTTACGTGCCGTAACCATGCTGAGAGGAACACCACCTGCAATGGACTTGGCCGAGGAAAGAATATCCGGCTGGACCCCAGCTTCTTGCCAATATTCAGTAGCAAAGAGTCGGCCTGTTCTGCCAAAACCAGACTGTACTTCATCAGCAACCATAAGAATGCCGTGTTCATCACAGATTTCTCTAAGTTTCTTAACCCATTCAATTGGTGCCGGAATGAAGCCGCCTTCACCCTGTAACGGTTCCAAGACGACAGCTGCTACGTATTGAGCCGGCGACGCTTCGTCAAAAACTTCATACAAGCTTTGAATGCAAAAATCAAGATATTCTTTTTCAGAAACTTCATCTGGACGGCGATACAGGTAAGGATATCTTGCACGATATACGCCATCAGGGAAGGGCCCCATACCAACAGCATATGATTTCTTTGAAGTCATTGCCATGGTCATAACTGTACGACCGTGGAAAGCCCCAGAAAATACGACGATATTCGGACGTTTCGTATAAGCTTTTGCAATTTTAACAGCATTTTCATCTGCTTCAGCGCCACTATTTACAAACATAGTCTGTTTATGTTCACCACGTACTGGAACGCGTTTATTCATTTCTGCAGCAAGTTTAACATATCCATCATGGGTTACGACATTAAACATACCATGGAAATATTTTTTTGTTTGTTCGCGAATGGCTTCAGCAACTTCCGGATGAGCATGACCAACATTAAGTACGCCAACCCCACCGATCCAGTCCAGAAAACGATTTCCGTCCAAATCTTCAATGATAGCGCCCTGTGCTTCTTTCATAACAACGGGGTATCCGCAATGGATTGCATCAGGCGTTTCAATAGCGCGCTGCTTGATGACCTCTGCGCTTTTAGGACCGGGAACAGTACTGGTGATGATTTTCGGCAATTCGTTTGTTAACATAATTTTACCCTCTTTCTTTATATTGAAATTTTAAATTATAATTATAATTAATTTACTTGTTCTTTCTCTATTTCTTCTTCAATAATTTCTTCTGTCCCAATAGGAACAGCGCCACTGGCTTCTGCCAAGTTCAGCCCACGTGTTTCAGGAGCCATAAAGATACATGCCAAGAGGCCAATTCCAATAATGCCAACCATTGTTAACATTGTGATCTGGATGCCAAACGCTTCTAAATAAGATGGTAAAGCGAAAGTCCCTAAGATTGGACCCAAGCGGCTAATAGATGTTGCTAACCCAACCCCAGCAGCTCGAATTTCCGTAGGAAACAATTCATTCGGATATACCCAGTCTAAAACGTTAGGCGGACCAGAAGCTATGGCATATACAGTAAAGCCAGTAACAATCAGCCAGAACGGCGGTTCGGAGACAATTCCAAATACTAAGAGGCCTACAGCCATTCCGACAAAACTCCAAATGATTAACGGACGACGACCAAATTTTTCAATGATAATCGTTCCGAAAATAACACCGACAACAAAAATCAAACCGATAACAGAGTTACCAAGAAGCAAATCCCGACCTTCACTTAACTTAATAGCTTTCAGCAAGGAAGGGCCAAAAATATAAATTGCAAACATTGGCAGTACCTGAGTTGCCCAGAAAACGCCGGCAAAGATAACTCGTTTTAAATATCGTGGCGTCAACAATTCTGAGTAAGAAGATTTTACAGCCTTTTCTTCCAACATCCGTACATCGGCATGGGGACCGTAAATATCATGAATAATTTTTTCTGCTTCAGCTACACGATTTTTATTCATAAGCCACCGCGGAGATTCTGGACAATGACGGCGTAAATACATGAAAATCAAGGCAGGAATGGCAGTAATACCCAAGAGAATTTGCCAATTATAAGCTGAATCATAGACGATGTAGCCAACAACTTCCCCTAAAGTCATACCACAAATCCACATAATCATGAGACATCCAATCATTGTCCCGCGTCGATCTGCCGGAGAATATTCAGACAAATACGAAGTAACGCTAGGATAATCAGCCCCAATAACCAGGCCTAACAAAAATCGGATAATAAACAACTGCTCTGCCGAAGTAACAAACATCGACAAAATGGACAATACCGCCATGGCCAGGGGGATAATCATAAATGGCAGCTTGCGTCCTACTTTATCTGACAGATAACCAAATATAGGACCGCCAATAAGAATCCCCATAAGTGCTGCCGCTCCTATAGCGCCTCTCCAGAAAGAATTAAGCTGTAATAGGGGCTCTAAATGTACAAGCGCTGGGCCAATAGCAGCCAGGATATAACCATCTAGAAAGTTTGTACCGCCGCAATAGATGGTTAACCGATTTAAAAATGCTCTAAATTCGCGACTTTTTTCAACTGCCAGCTCCAATATAACTCCCTCCTATCTGACATCCAAATCATTAGCAATTCTTTTAATCTGTATAACTACAATGGAACCGTTTTTCAAATTCTTCTATCAAAGACGCTTTAAACTTGGGATCGGCAATTTCAATTAATGCCTTTGCTCGCTGGCGCAAGGTTTTCCCTTTTAAGGAAGCAATCCCAAATTCTGTAACAACATAATCAATATCATTACGTGAAGTAGTTACAGCTGAACCTTCATCCAGTAATGGAACAATCTTTGAAATTTTACCTTTAGCCGCTGTAGCCGGCATAGCAATAATGGCTTTACCACCTTTAGCTCGTGAAGCTCCCCGCACAAAATCGACCTGGCCACCAACACCACTGAATTGCCGATTGCCAATCATTTCAGAATTAGTTTGTCCCATAAGATCTACTTGGATAGCGGAATTAATCGAAATAATATTATCGATTTTAGCTACAACAAAGGGATCATTCGTATAATCAACAGCCTCAATCAACACATCTTCATTGTGATCAACAAAGTCGTATAATTTACGTGTTCCCATCAAGAAACAAGAAACAAACTTACCTGGATTAATGGTCTTCTTAGTATTCGTAATAACACCTTTACGAGCTAAATCTACGACACCATCAGAAAACATTTCAGAGTGGATTCCCAGATTCTTTTTTTCACCTAAAAAGGATAGGACTGCATCCGGAATAGCTCCAATACCCAATTGTAAAGTATCTCCGTCGTGGATAAGAGAAGCTACATATTCCCCAATTTTCCGTTCTGTTTCACCAATCTTAGGCGGCGGTAATTCAATAAGAGGTTCATCTTTTTCCACGATGAAATCAATGTCTTTTAAATGAATTCCATTCCCATATGTATAGGGCATATTCTTATTGACCTGTGCAATAACAAGTTTAGCTGCTTGAGCTGCCGGCTGCGTATAATCAACAGAAATGCCAAAAGAACAATAGCCTCGTTCATCTGGAAGACTAACTTGAATAAAGGCAACATCTACAGGCAAGCATCCATCTGTAAACAGACGCGGTATTTCATGAAAAAAACACGGCGTATAATCAGCACGACCTTCTTCTACAGCTTTTCTCGTAGATCCACCTACAAAAAGAGCATTGTGTCGAAAATGTTTTTCCATACCCGGCTGACAATAGGGAGCTGTCCCCATTGCAACCATATGAACAATTTCAACATTTTCCAATCGTTCTGCCTGATTAACTAATTCATCAGTTAAATACTGGCCTTCACCACATGCATGTGAAAAAACAATTCTATCTCCAGACTGTACATGACTAACAGCTTCTTGTACTGATACAATTTTATCTGCATATTCTTCTTTCCAATTCATATAATCACCTACATTCCTGTTTTTATCATGCAGTCTGTATGAATACAGACTGCATGAGCAGATACAATTTATTCTTCAATGTGTGCAATAGCTTTAGCCAAGGCTTTCTTCATGCGTAAGTTGCCCTGACGGGAAATCATGATACGCTGTGCCTGCGGCGAACCTGCACCGTGCATGGATTCTGTACGATAACCAACAGCTGCCGTGCCGAGGCTGAGGTTTTCAATGAGACGTAAAATCTTGAGACGATTTTCTGTCGATACATTATTGACGCCGCGGAGGTATTTATCAATGTACGGCCCAATCTTCGGATCACGGAGGTCTTTTTCAGACGGTGCCGTAACCATCAAGCCACCAGCAATATCTTCGGCTAAACGGACGATTTCATAGGGGAAGCGCGTAACATTCTGTTTGCAGACGTTTGCCAGGAGCAAGTCGATAAGATAGTTGCCCGATTCCGTTTTCGTACCCAATGCCGAGCAAGCAATACCGCAAGCATACAGGGTTTCATTGAGGTGCTGCATTTCAATGATTTTATCTTTAATATGGGAAGCTTTCGGACAGCCATTATAGTCAGCAGCAACCGCAGCAGCACCGATAAGGACGTCACCTACGCCAACTTTGCAGCCGCCATAGGACTGACGATGATAACCAGCGAAGCGTTCAACGAGGACGCCGGCAAATTCATATTCTCCATTCAGATAAATATTTTCGTTCGGGATGAAGACATTATCAAAGATAACCAGAGCTTCCGTACCACCAAATTCAGGGTTGCCCGTATCCATCGGAGCGCCTTCCATTTTACGAGTATCGCAAGACTGACGGCCAACAATCATGAAAATACCTTCAGCATCTGTCGAGCAGGAGAAGCAGACTGCGTAGTCTTTGTCATCTTCGCCCATGGAAATGGTCGGCATAACGATGACTTCATGAGAGTTAATGAAACCAGTTTGGTGAGCTTTTGCCCCACGGACTACGATGCCGTCCGGACGACGTTCTACAACATGGAGATAGAGGTCCGGATCTGCCTGTGCATGCGGAGCCAAACCACGGTCACCTTTCGGGTCGGTCATAGCGCCGTCAACGGTAAGGTCTTCCATCTGTACCCGTTTGAGGAATTTCATAAAGTTTTCATGGTATTTCGTGCCATATTTTTTATCCGTATCATACGTCGTGGAGAATACCGCATTAAAAGCATCCATGCCAACGCAACGCTGGAAGCAGGAAGCCGTTTTCTGACCACACAGACGCTGCATTTTTACTTTATTCATCAAGTCCGTCGTGCTCTGATGAATATGGGTGAAGCGGTTAACACGTTCGCCAGTGTACGGAGAGATTGCTGTCATCAGGTCCTGATATTCAGGCTGCTGAGCCAGATCATAGGTCATTCGAACGGAATTCATGGACGGACGGAGAATCGGATCATCTGCCGGACACGGAACTTTCTTCCCGAACATGTAGACTTGTAAATTTTTCTTTCTCATGCTTTCGATGTACTGTTCGCCTGTCATTAATGCCATAATAAATCATCCTTTCTTTTATTAACATTTTTCTTCCACGTGGGTATCTTTTGCTTATATATAGAGCAAGAATTGTGCCATCTTCTCCCCATATTATTCAATTTCATTTTAATATCCTCATATGCGCATTAAGAATTGGCTTGATTACTTTATTTCAAGAAAATAAATAATTTTACTCAAAAATGCAGAAATCTGTTTTCATTTATATAAGTAAAAACAGCTGTTAATTATACAACGTTTAACTGTCTTAAATTTGAAACGTTATTGTTTTTTTATGTTCTATTTCTAGAACAAAGCATTTTTTGTTTCAAATCTGGAATACCGTCGATAGTTTTATTAAGCACTAAAAAAACCTCTCTTCGCATCATACATTGATATCAAAGAGAGGATATATCATGACTTAGGCCTGTAATCGAAGGAGCACCAATTACAGGCCTAAGTCATACAACTAACTATACTATTCTATACATTAAATAAATGGAGGTATCGTAATGAAAAATCAGCTTATTCTTCAATGTGTGCAATAGCTTTAGCCAAGGCTTTCTTCATACGCAAGTTGCCCTGACGGGAAATCATGATACGCTGTGCCTGCGGCGAACCTGCACCGTGCATGGATTCTGTACGATAACCAACAGCTGCCGTGCCGAGGCTGAGGTTTTCAATGAGACGTAAAATCTTGAGACGATTTTCTGTCGATACATTATTGACGCCGCGGAGGTATTTATCAATGTACGGCCCAATCTTCGGATCACGGAGGTCTTTTTCAGACGGTGCCGTAACCATCAAGCCACCAGCAATATCTTCGGCTAAACGGACGATTTCATAGGGGAAGCGCGTAACATTCTGTTTGCAGACGTTTGCCAGGAGCAAGTCGATAAGATAGTTGCCCGATTCCGTTTTCGTACCCAATGCCGAGCAAGCAATACCGCAAGCATACAGGGTTTCATTGAGGTGCTGCATTTCAATGATTTTATCTTTAATATGGGAAGCTTTCGGACAGCCATTATAGTCAGCAGCAACCGCAGCAGCACCGATAAGGACGTCACCTACGCCAACTTTGCAGCCGCCATAGGACTGACGATGATAACCAGCGAAGCGTTCAACGAGGACGCCGGCAAATTCATATTCTCCATTCAGATAAATATTTTCGTTCGGGATGAAGACATTATCAAAGATAACCAGAGCTTCCGTACCACCAAATTCAGGGTTGCCCGTATCCATCGGAGCGCCTTCCATTTTACGAGTATCGCAAGACTGACGGCCAACAATCATGAAAATACCTTCAGCATCTGTCGAGCAGGAGAAGCAGACTGCGTAGTCTTTGTCATCTTCGCCCATGGAAATGGTCGGCATAACGATGACTTCATGAGAGTTAATGAAACCAGTTTGGTGAGCTTTTGCCCCACGGACTACGATGCCGTCCGGACGACGTTCTACAACATGGAGATAGAGGTCCGGATCTGCCTGTGCATGCGGAGCCAAACCACGGTCACCTTTCGGGTCGGTCATAGCGCCGTCAACGGTAAGGTCTTCCATCTGTACCCGTTTGAGGAATTTCATAAAGTTTTCATGGTATTTCGTGCCATATTTTTTATCCGTATCATACGTCGTGGAGAATACCGCATTAAAAGCATCCATGCCAACGCAACGCTGGAAGCAGGAAGCCGTTTTCTGACCACACAGACGCTGCATTTTTACTTTATTCATCAAGTCCGTCGTGCTCTGATGAATATGGGTGAAGCGGTTAACACGTTCGCCAGTGTACGGAGAGATTGCTGTCATCAGGTCCTGATATTCAGGCTGCTGAGCCAGATCATAGGTCATTCGAACGGAATTCATGGACGGACGGAGAATCGGATCATCTGCCGGACACGGAACTTTCTTCCCGAACATGTAGACTTGTAAATTTTTCTTTCTCATGCTTTCGATGTACTGTTCGCCTGTCATTAATGTCATATTCTTCAATCCTTTCTAATGTAATTCATTCTTATAAATACATATCGACTCTATTAATGTATTGAGCAAAAATTATGCCAATTAAAAATCACCATATAACCGACTATCTACGTTCTTTTGATTAGTACCATTCTTAAATTTGTTTCATTAATAAAACACCCCTGGGTGTTTAAATGTTCTAAAAATAAAACATTTCTATTTTTGTGTCATTTTTGAAACGCTATTTTTTATTAAGTAAAAAAGATAAATCATACTTTTAGATATATAAAACGTTTATTTCTAAAATTGACTCCAATAAAATTTAGAATTTTAACATTAATCCCCTCTATCATCTATTTTGGCACGATAATTTCATATATATAATTAACTACTATAATTAAGGATGTGAATTACCATGACTCTATCAATTCGAGAACAAATCGAAAAAGTCTTAGAAAAAGATGTCCGCCCTTCGCTTGCAGAACATCAAGGCGACGTCGTCATTGTCGATTATGCTGATCACATTTTACGAATCCGTTTAACCGGTCAATGCAGCGGCTGTCCTTCAGCACAGCTGACGACAGAAGAATTAATCAGTGCAAAAGTCCGCGAAGCCATCGAAGACGTCCATGATGTCATTCTCGTCAGTGGCGTCAGCGATACACTGATTGCACAGGCTAAAGCAATTTTAAGAGAGCGCCATATGCAGAGGTGAATCTATGAAAATAGGGATAAAATACTGCGGCGGCTGTAATCCACGCTATGATCGCAGCCATGAAGTGGACAAACTTAAAAAAAGATTCCCCCAACACACGTTTACCTATGAAATAGAAAATACAGTTTGCGACATCTGCCTCCTCGTCTGTGGCTGTATGACGGCTTGTGCAGAAGAAACGGGTATTGCAGCTCGAAAATTCAAAAAACTTTGTACGCCCCAACAGTTTGCTACCTTCACTAAAGAATTAGCAGAAGCTCCTCCAGAAACGGCCGACACAAAAAAGCGTATCCGCTTAGGAGATACGGCCACCATGGAGAGGACTTTTACGGAAGAAGATATCCAACAATTCGCCAAATTGACAGGAGACTATGGCAAGCTGCATACCGACGCCGCCTTTGCCGCCAAATACGGATTTGGCCGCCCCGTCGTCCATGGCATTTTAACAGGAAGCTTGTTATCGTCCCTTATGGGCACTACATTACCGGGAGCCGGAACCATCTTAATGGATGAAAATCTAACCTTCACAGCCCCTGTTTATGCCGGTGATACCATTACGGCTTCTATAATATTAGTCCATATGGAAGAAAAAAAGCGCTGGTACATCGGGGAATTCAAGGGAACTTGCAAAAAATCTGATGGGACACTGGCCGTAGAAGGAACAATCCATCAATTAATGATGAAAACCTTATTTACGTATTATGAAGACAACCAATAATTTTAATTATTAGAATAGGAGTATTATCATGACAAATTTAGAAAAATACGACAACCTTTTTATGAACAGCTTTAAATTAAAAAAAGAAGACCTTCCTGGTTTGAAATACCGTAGCATAAAGTTGTGGGATTCAATGGGCCATATGAATTTGATGGAAGAAATGGAAGATACTTTCGATATCTCTATTGATACCCCTGATGTCTTAGCATTCAGCTCTTATGAAAAAGGAATGGATATTTTGCGGAAATACGGAGTTGATATCTAATATGCCCGTGGATATACACCTTCACTGCATCACAGATCCACTGACCCATAGTAATTGTTACATTCTCTCAGAAAAATCCCGCACACTTATCATTGATCCAAACTGTTACCAAGAAATCCATTCCTATCTTACGACTCATCAACTTGTTCCCGAGTATATCATTTTGACGCATGAGCACTGCGATCACATCGCAGCGCTCAATGATATGCGTAAGTATTATAGCTTAAAAATACTTTGTAGTGCGGCATGCAGTCAAGGGATTCAAAGCACGACACTAAATATGACCCGTATCATGGAGACCTATTTATACTTTAAGAGCCAAGGGGAGCTCCAGGTCTCCTATCCCCCTTTTACTTGCCAAGCTGCCGATATCATTTTTGACAATACTTACTTAGCTACTTGGCAAAACCATACTATCTTTTGTATTACAGCACCCGGCCATACTCCAGGCAGCACCTGCATCATCATAGATGAAAAGATGTTATTTTCTGGCGACTACTTTATTCCTGGCGAAGAAGTCATCACCCGTCTTCCTGGTGGAGACGAAGAAACTTATGAGCAACAAGGAAAAGCCACTTTGCGTTGTCTGCCAACACCGATATTAACTTATCCGGGCCATGGTGAACCATTTATATTGACACAGGAGGTGAAAAAAAAATATGGACTATAGTAATTGGTTGATGCAACCGCCTTACCATTGGACACAGGACGAAAAAGAAGCCCATTACGTGCCTCTCTTATTCGAATTGACTTCTCACCACTGTCATTGCTGTCAACCTTATGGTCAAGCGATACAAACGCTGTATGAGAAAAATAGAAGATATGACTCTTCCAACCAAATCCCAATGCTTCCTATTTCTTTATTTAAAACAGAAGAACTAAAAAGCATCCCTGATTCCGAAATTTTTAAAGTAATCACTTCGTCGGGAACATCGGGAGTGGCATCTCATTTATACCTTGATGCCTTTAACGCACAAAATCAGCAATTAGCCTTATATACCATTGTAAAAGATTTCATTGGCTCTTCACGCCTTCCAATGCTAATCGTCGATACGCCAGATATCCTAAAAAACCGAGATGCGTTTAATGCTCGTGGAGCGGCTATCTTAGGTTTTTCCATCTTTGCCAAAAGGAAATACTATGCCTTAAAACCAGATTTATCAGTTGACTTAGAAAGTATCCGGACCTTCATTCAGACATATCGTAATCAACCGGTCTTAATCTTTGGCTTTACTTTTATGATTTGGCAGTATCTTTGTGAAGCGCTGGCAAACTATCCAGGTTTAATTGATTTATCCAATGCAATTTTAATCCACGGCGGAGGCTGGAAAAAAATGCAGGACCGCGCGGTTTCACCTCACGAGTATAAGAAACGGCTATATGAACAGTTCCAGATCCATAAAGTCCACAATTATTATGGCATGGCTGAACAAACAGGATGTATTTATATGGAATGTGAACAGGGCCATCTTCATGCCAGCATATTCTCCGATATTATCATTCGCAATCCAGAAAACTTTTCAGTCTGTCCTGTAGGAGAAACGGGCATTGTCCAAGTATTGACTCCACTGGCCACATCCTATCCTGGCCATTCCATCCTGACAGAAGACATGGGTACCTTGTTAGGAATCGATGATTGTCCTTGTGGCCGCTTGGGGAAATATTTTCGCATCGATGGCCGCATGGCAAAGGCTGAAATAAGGGGGTGCAGTGATGCGCATAACTAAAAACTTCACGATGCTTGCCGGTTCAATTCCAGAAAAAGGCATGCCGCAACGACCATTTTCGCCTTTAACACTGCAATTCTGTCAAGATTTTGCCCATCAGTTACAGCATCATCCAGTAGCCAGTGAAGATCCAGCTTGGGCTGCTTTCAGTTTTTGGCTGCGTCCGCGAAAACTAGAACAGTATAAAAATCTGCTGACCTTTCCAGAAAATCGTTTAGGCCGGGGAATGACATTCCATATCGCCCCGGCTAATATGCCTACGATGTTTTTATATAGTTTCTTCATATCCTTACTTGCCGGCAACGCAAATATCGTCCGCCTGTCACCTCGATTACTTCCTAAAGTACGACCAGTCTGCAAAATACTGGCCGATTTGCTGAATGCCCCTGCCTATCAGACTATAAAAAGTCAAAACGCCATATTGACTTATGGCCACGATAGAAAAGTGACTGATTTGCTTTCTAAACATTGTGATAGTCGTGTAATTTGGGGCGGCGACAAGACCATTAAGGAAATCAGGAAGTCGCCATTACCACCTATGGCCATTGATATTCCATTCGCAGATCGATATTCATTAGCGATTCTTGACAGTGAATATGTAGCATCCTGTTCTGAAGAGGAGCTAAAAAATGCAGTTCACCATTTCTATCTGGATACATACGAAGTCGATCAAAATGCCTGTTCTTCCCCCCGCGTACTCTTTTGGCTTGATTCCAAAGGTGAAACCTTCGCAATCGCGCAACAACGTTGGTGGCAGGCAGTAACCATTGAAATTCAAAAATATGACTTAGCGGCTATAAAGGTCAGCCGAAAATACGCAGAAGCGTGGAAATTCGCCATGTATACACCAGAGATCTGCCATTTTGCGTATGCCAGCAACCGACTTTATGTATACACACTTTCATCGCTCCCCCAAGATTTGACCCAACTTTCCGGAACCTTTGGACAATTCTTCCAATACCCTATAAGAAAATCAGAAGATATTATTCCCTATATGACTTCCAAGGTCCAAACTATTACAACACTAAATATGGATATACAGGCACTTCGTACTCAGTTAATACAGGCCGGTATCACTGGCGTCGATAGAATCGTCCCCTTCGGGCAGGCTATGGATATGGACATGATTTGGGATGGCCGTAATTTACTGGATACCTTAACCCGTATCATTCGTTAGGAGGGATACTTATGTTAAACTTTTTTGATGAAAACATAGATTACAAAAACAGAGTATTATTTACAAGCAACGAAAACAAATCAATCACATACGGTGATTGGTATGCCTATAGCAAAGGGTTAAAAAATGTAATACCTGCTAAAAGAAGAGTCCTAGCTGCTATTATCTGCCATAACACCGTAGGGTCTGCTCTATCTTATCTCTGTTGTCTGCAAAATCGAATCGTCCCTTTACTCATCGATCACGACATGGATATGGAATTGCGTCAACGCTTGCTGTCCATTTATAAGCCTAATTATATATTCAAACCGGTAGACGATGAAGTCGAACCTCTTTATACATTGAATGGATATGGTGTGTACTGGGGTAGTGACATAAATCATAATATTCATCCCGATTTAGCTTTACTGCTAACAACGTCTGGAAGCACAGGAAGCCCTAAATTAGTCCGTCAAAGCTATACAAATATCCAAGCCAATGCCGAATCGATTGCGCAGTATTTGAAAATAACAGCCCAAGACCATCCCATTTCTTCCTTGCCCATGCATTATACGTTCGGCCTATCAGTCATCAATAGCCACGTATTATGTGGAGCCTGTGAATGCCTGACAGAAGCCACTGTATTCGATAAAGAATTTTGGGATATTTGCCAAAACAACGAAATCACATCTATTGCCGGTGTCCCCTTCACTTATGAATGTCTAAAGCGCATCGGCTTCATGACCATGAACTTACCAAAATTAACGCTGATGATTCAAGCCGGTGGCCATTTATCCACGCGCCTGCAAAAAGAATACCTGGAATTTGCCCATAAGACGGGAAAACGCTTTATCGTCATGTATGGACAAACAGAAGCTACTGCACGCATGTCTTACTTGCCATTCGATATGGGCCTGAAAAAAATAGGCAGCATCGGCATCGCCATTCCTGGGGGTACCTTCCACATCATGGAAGATGAAAAAACAGAAATCACACAGCCTCATGTTACGGGTGAACTTTGTTATGAAGGTCCAAATGTCACATTAGGTTATGCCCATTGTGCTGACGATTTAGCGCTGGGAGATATGCGTCATGGCCGATTATATACAGGCGATATGGCTTATTTCGACGAAGACGGCTACTATTATATTACTGGCCGTAAAAAACGTTTCATTAAAGTTTTAGGAAAACGTATTAATATGGATGAAATAGAGGAACTCTTAAAAAGCACCTTAACTACTGGAGATTTTGCCTGTACGGGAAAAGATAATTCTCTTCAGTTATTTATGACCGGTCCTTTTCATACTAAAGAAAGCGTAGAGTCCTTCTTAATCAAAAAACTAGGCCTTCATCCTCATTGCTTTTCTATTCATTTAATCAAACAAATTCCTAAAAACTCATCTGGAAAAACACAATACGCCATGTTAAATGCTTTATGTCAAAATCAGGAGGAGCATCTATGAATACAGGATTAATGCTCACACAAGAGCAGCTACAAAAAATATCTATAAACCAAATTCAGTCGTTAAATATTCTATCACTATCTGCTGAATCATTGCGAAATCTACTTCAAAAAGAATCAGAAGAAAACCCTTTCATGGAATATACCCCAAATTCAACAACGCCTATAAGTTCAGACAATACAGCTTCATTTTTAAATTTCATTGCCGCTCCCGAACAACCCAATATCAAACAATTTATTTTAGAGCAAGTCAATCCCAACCATTTCACAAAACCCCAATGGGCCCTTTTCACTTATCTTGCTTCACATGTTGATTCACGAGGCTACCTTCCTCTCACCGAAAAAGAATTACAAAAAAAAGTTCCATTGCCAACTGGACTTTTTTCTCAATGTTTACAAATTCTCCAACAACTGGAACCAGCTGGATTAGGGGCATATTCTTTAAAAGACTGCTTAAAATTACAACTTCAACGAAAACATAATCTGACCCCTCTATTAGAAGTATTGATTGAAAATCACCTGGATGACATTGCTAATCAAAAATTGACCGCCATTTATCAGTCTATCCAGTATTCTAAAACACAAATTCTCACCGCTGTTAAAATAATTAAAAATTTAAACCCAGCTCCATTAGAACAATATTTTGAAAACAATTCAACATACATCATTCCTGATGTAATTATTAATTTAACTGCCAAAGGATATGAAATCAATTTAAATGATTCATGGATAGCTTCCTATTCTATGAGCGACTACTACATTCAGATGATGCAATCAACAACAGACAAAGCGACTAAAGATTATTTTAAAAAAAAATATGTACGTTGCCGCTTGTTATTTTACAACATCGAACGTCGGCGTCAGACACTCTGCGCTCTTACCGACGCAATCTGGCAGCATCAACAGGCTTACTTTCAAAAAAAAGGTCCCTTAGAACCAATGACTTTAGCAGATATCGCAAAAAAAGTAGGCGTTCATCCATCTACAATTAGTCGTTCTATAAAAAACAAGTATCTCCAAACACCTCATATGATAATTTCATTTAAAAAATTATTCCAACGCCCATTTCCTAAAAAAGGACAAACAGTTTCTAAAGAGGATTTAAAACAAAAATTATGTCAATTAATCAACGCAGAAAACCGCCATCAGCCCTATAGCGATGCCGAATTGACAAACCTGTTATCACAATACTGTGGACGGGTATTATCTCGCCGTCTTATACAAAAATATCGAACTTTACTCCACATCGCTAATTCTTATGAGCGGCGTCATTAATTACTAATAGTTTTCCCTTCCTTGTATATTTTCATTAAAGTTGCTATAATTTTTCATATAAATACAGTCAGTGTATGCTATGTTGAGGCCCCAATAAAGGGCCTCACTTATTCTTTGATATAAGGGGGACTATATTATGACCAATACGGCAAAGCTATTTTCCACATTATCCGAGGCTCGAGAACGTCTCAATGCCATCATCGAACACTCTTTTGACGGTATTTTTATTACCGATGCTAAGGCTAATGTCGTTCGAGTCAATCATGCTTATGAACTAATTACAGGATTAAAAAAAGAAGACGTATTAGGAAAAAATATGGCTGATTTAGTTCATGATAAATTAATATCACAATCCGGCTCCCTCCAAGTAATAGAAACAAAACAGCCAGTAACCTTACAGCAACGTTTTCGTTCAGGAAAAGAAGCCTTAGTAACTAGTTCTCCAATTTTTGATAATGATGGCAAATTCATTATGGTAGTTACAAATGTACGAGATCTGACAGAAATATACAGTTTAAAAGCTGTCGTACAAGAAAAAACCGAAGCCATGAAGCGCTTAGCTTTAGAATTAGAACATCTCCAAACTGCAACAGAGACTCCTGAAATCATCGCTAAAGACGAAACAACTTTAGCAGCTATGTTATTAGCAAACCGAGTCGCTGCAATGGATACAACGGTTATCCTTTTAGGAGAAACAGGCGTAGGTAAGGAAGTTATTGCTCGCTATATTTTCCAACACAGCCATCGGGCTAAGAATAGCTTCATCAAAGTCAATTGTGGGGCTATTCCAGAAAATCTGATTGAAAGCGAACTCTTCGGCTATGAAGGCGGCGCTTTTACAGGTGCCAACAAGAATGGAAAAGTGGGTCTTTTTGAACTGGCTAATAACGGCACCTTATTTCTCGACGAAATCGGTGAACTTCCGAAAGACATGCAAGTAAAATTATTACGGGCCCTGCAAGAACAAGAAATCATGCGCGTTGGCGGAACTAAGCCAGTAAAAATCGATGTCCGCATCATTGCCGCTACGAACCGAAATTTAGAAGAAATGGTAAAAGACGGTACTTTTCGTGAGGATTTATATTACAGGCTCACTGTCTTTCCCATTTCCATTCCGCCATTGCGGATGCGAAAAAAGGATATCATCCCCTTGGCGCTCTCTTTCCTGGAAAAGCTGAATCAAAAATATCAACTGAAAAAGTATTTTACCGACTTATCCATGCAGCTTCTCCACGAATACGACTGGCCTGGTAACATCCGCGAATTAAAGAACATCGTCGAAAGAGCGATTATCATCAGTCCTTCAGATTCAATAAAGCCGGAAGATCTCCATATACATTCTGCTAGTAAACCAATCGTAATTATAAAAGAAAGTGATTTTAGCGATAATACAAAAAATTCTTTACCGCCATTCCCCGAATTTCCGATAAATTTAAAAAATACTCTCGAAAAAATAGAGTATACCTACATGGTCCAAGCCTATAAATTCTTTGGCAACGTGCGCGATGCTGCCAAAAATTTAGGGCTAACACCTTCGACCTTTGTACGGAAACGCAAACAATATCAGCAAAAAAATACAGACCCTGAAAGGATGTGAGCAATATGACAACTCTGGAAGAAATCCGTAAAAAAGCCCGTGCTAAAATGAACGGTTGTTATGTCTGTCCTGATTGTGATGGTAATGCCTGTTCCGGGATGATTCCTGGTTATGGCGGTATGCGGACAGGCCAATCTTTTCGTAATAATCGATTGTCCTTCCAAAAATATGGTCTCCTATCTCATCTCTTATCGGCTAGCAAAAACCCAGATACGACGTGTTCTATTTTTGGAAAAACGTTATCCATGCCCATTCTTATCGCCCCAGTCAGCGGCTATGTCCATAATGGAAAAATAGAAGGAAATCCGGAAGAAAAAGAATATGAATATCTCTTTTCTATGACTGAAGGAGCTGCAAAAGCAGGAACACTGGTATTTACCGGCGATAGTGGCCATGCTTATATGTATGAAGCTGGGATTGCCGCTTCAAAGAAATATCCAAAACACGTAATTCCGACAATAAAGCCGCGAAAAAATCAAAAAATCATTGAGAAAGCACGACTAGCTGAACAATCAGACGCATTCGCAGTGGCAAACGACGTTGATGCCGTAACCTCCGCGAATATGCGATTTTTTGGCCAGCCCTTAGAAGTAGAGCGGCTAAAAAATCTAAAATACATTATTAGTTCCATTCATCTCCCTTTCATTGTAAAAGGCATTATGTCCCCTGATGAAGCCTTGCTTTGCCTAGAAGCAGGCGCCAAAGGAATTGTTATCAGCAATCACGGAGGCCGCATACTCGATGGTATGGCTAGTCCTTTATCTGTCCTGCCCGAAATTTCTGCCGTTGTAAAAAACAGATTAACAATTTTCATAGATGGCGGAATCCGACACGGTGAAGACGTCCTAAAAGCATTGGCCCTAGGAGCTGACGCAGTATTAATCGGTCGACCTGCTGCTATTGCAAATATAGGTGGATACGCAGAAGGCGTTACATTGCTCCTCGATACCTTAAAGCAAGAATTACAAGATGCTATGACAATAACAGGCATTCCTGATTTGCAACACATATCGTCTAATATTTTACAAAAAATAAAATAACAATCCCAAGAAACTTTAAACACTATCTCGACATATTGCCTCAAATATGCAAATCTACCCAATTTTGCTAAAATAAAGGCAATCAATAGTCTATACAATTTGACTTTTTGCCTTGTATGCCATTCCCCTTTTAGGAGGTTTTATCATGGATTATTTAAGCAATATGTTTTCTTTGAAAGGTAATGTCGCCCTCATTACGGGCGGTTCTTACGGCATCGGTTTTGCCATTGCCAAAGCGTTAGCCCGTGCTGGCGCCGTGATTGCCTTCAACTGCCGCAGTCAGGAACATCTGGATCAGGCCATGAAGGATTATGAAAAAGAAGACATTGAAGCTCACGGCTATCTTTGCGATGTCACTGATGAGCTCCACGTGCAAAAATTGGTCAGTGAAATAGAAAAGACGTTGGGGACTATCGACATCCTCGTCAATAACGCCGGTATCATCAAACGTATCCCCATGTGTGACATGACGACGGAAGAATTCCGCCAGGTCGTCGATATCGACTTAGTCGGTTCGTTCATCGTATCCAAGGCAGTCATTCCCGGTATGATAAAAAAAGGCCACGGCAAAATCATCAATATCTGCTCTATGATGAGCGAATTAGGACGTGAAACCGTGTCGGCTTACGCCGCAGCCAAAGGCGGTCTGAAAATGTTGACCCGTAATATCTGTTCCGAATTCGGCGGCGCCAATATCCAGTGCAATGGCATTGGCCCTGGCTACATCGCAACGCCCCAAACGGCCCCGCTGCGTGAGAAACAGCCTGATGGATCCCGCCATCCTTTCGACCAGTTCATCGTCTCTAAGACGCCAGCTGGCCGCTGGGGAACGACAGAAGACCTCGAAGGTCCGGCTGTTTTCTTAGCTTCCCATGCTTCGGACTTCGTAAACGGACACATTTTATACGTCGACGGCGGTATCCTAGCCTACATCGGAAAGCAACCGTAAATGCTTTGTGCAATCCGGCTGGTTTTGCCACAATAGAGTTAATCCGTAGTCCGTAATTCTTGTCTAAAGCAGGTGAAACCATGAATACTCAAATGCCCATCGGTGTAGATGACTTTAAAGAAGTCCGGGAGGATTATTATTTCGTCGATAAAACCCATTTCATTCAATCTCTTATTGATGGTCACAGTAAAGTAACCCTGTTGACCCGGCCTCGTCGTTTCGGGAAAACCCTGACCATGAGTATGCTCGATTACTTTTTTTCTTTAGAAAGAGAACAGGAAAGCCTTCACCTCTTTGATGGTTTGCAGATTGCCAGGGCAGGAATCGATTATATGAAGCATCGAGGCCAGTACCCTGTCCTCTTCATGACCTTCAAAGGCATCCAAAATGATACCTGGGATTTAGCTTTTAATGCCTTCCAGCTGGTCATTCAAAAGGAATTCCAGCAGTATCGTTATTTATTGGACAGTCCGGAATTGGCTCCCGAAGAAAAACAGCTCTATAGCCGTTTCCTCGATAATACGGCTACGCTTGCCGAATATCAGATTAGCCTGCTCTACTTATGCGAATATCTCTACCGGTACTATAAAATTCGACCAATTATCTTGATTGATGAGTACGACGCGCCCATCCAGAATGCCTACAACCATGGCTTCTATGATACGGCTATCTCCTATTTCCGTACCTTTTACAATAACACTTTGAAAGGGAACGAGTTCCTGAATTTTGCCATCCTCACCGGTGTCCTGCGCATTGCCAAAGAGAGCATCTTCAGCGTCCTGAACAATCTCCGTGTCTGCTCGATTCTCGATAATGCCTATGCCGATGTTATGGGCTTTACGGAAGAAGAAGTATCTCAAATAGCTAAGGATACGGGGGAAGAACAAGCCCTGCCGACCTTAAAGAAGTGGTATGATGGTTATCGGTTCGGGAACATCGACATATATAATCCCTGGTCGATCATCAACTTCTTTGCTGAACGGACAGCCGACGATTATTGGGTCAATACGTCCTCGAATGACATCATCCAGCATATGATGCAGGGAAATGCAAAAAGCCAGGAAAAGAACCTGCCGACCCTCCTGCATGGCGGAACTGTCGCCGCCATCATCCGAGAAGGCTTGATTTATAAAGATATTACCCAAAATAAAGATGGACTCTATACCCTTTTACTGATGACAGGCTATCTGACAGCCGTCCAGAATACGACTGTCCCCAATGGACGTCTTTGCCAGCTCAGGATTCCCAATGAAGAATTGACACATGTCTTCCAAAGCGAAATCCTCAACTTAGAGCCCTTCAGCAAATCGAAAAGCAGCAATATATCGCTGAATTCAAGCAGAAGCAGATACCCTCAGTCCTGAAATACGGTATCTCATTCTGCGGGAAGAAGATTTATGTAACCAGGTAATAGAGGTGGCTAAAATGTGCCGAGAATTAGAGAAATGGAGCATGGAAGAGCGTCAAGAAGGTCTTGTCGAAGGGCAGCGCAAGGGCGAAGATAATCTGGCAAAACTGCTGAAATTGTTGAAGGCTGATGGCCGCTTACGTGATTTGGATTTAGCCATAGAAGACGAAGAGGCCCGAAAAGCGTTATACAAGGAATATCACATTGACTAAAAAAATTCCCCCGATGCTATCGAAATAGTGGACAGCATCAGGGGATTCTTTATTTATCAGGGAACTATGCTCCGGCAACTTCTTTATTTTTGTTCAACATGATGTGCAAGACTTCGCAATCTGTCTGCTGCATGCCATTAGATGCCAAGAGGCCTACGTTTCGGATACATTCATCTGCCGTATCGGCGACGAGCCCATCTGTACCTTCTACGCGGATACCGGCTAAGGCCATGAGGACCGAACGATAAGCGATTTCCGCTGCCGAAGCGACTTTCATGGCACAGCTATCGGCGGCACCATCACAGACCATACCGACGATGCCGCCATTCATAGATGAAATAGCTTTGCAAATAGTCTGATACGGTGTCTTTCGGTCGAGGAGCCAAGCCATGCCAGCCGCTGCTCCCATGGCAGCCGTAACGGTCGCGCAAAAGGCAGACAACTTGGGTAAATAGCTGTGCGCATAGATAGCGACCATACTGGCCAAAGCCAGGGCCCGGACGCGTTCTTCGCCAGAGGCTTTGATATGGTCAGCGACAACTGTTACTGGCTCAGATACGGTGATGCCCTGATTTCCAGAACCAGAATTGGTCATGGCCGGACAGGCAGCGCCACCCATGCGAGCGTCTGAAGCGGCCACTGTACGGACTTGGATTTCACGAGCCAAATCGCCTGCCAACAGGCCCTCTTTGATGCTCTTTTCCATGGTGCAGCCAATGCGCAGGCCATATTTCCCCGTCAGACCTTCTTTAGACAAGGCATCATTTAAATTTTCTGCATTCTTGATGAATTGGATATTGGCAAGGGGAATATTTTCAGCAAATTCCAAAATATCTTTGATGGAAAGGGACTGCAAAAAAGTGATTTTATCGGCTTCACTATCATTACAGCTCGCTTTTTTTTCAAAAATAACCTGTCCATCTTTTTCGATTAAGACAACGTTCGTATGGTTATCGACGATGACGGCGCGGACATGATGGCTTTCTCCATAGACATTGGCTTCCGAATAAAGGATATGCTTTGTCGTTTCATTGACACCAACGGTGACTTTGCCGTCAGCTACCATTTGTTTTCCTTGGGCTACCACATCAGGCGTCAAGGATTTCAGGACCTGGAGACCTGCGTTAGCATCGCCGCCCAGGGCACCAACAGCAGCAGCAATAGCCAATCCCGGCATGCCGGTGCCTGGAACCATAACGCCCATCCCATTTTTCATCAAATTAGCGGAAACAAAGGCTTTGACAGCTTGTACGGGTTCTCCCAATTCTTTCGCCGCCGTAGCCGCTGCAAAAGCCAGGGAAATCGGTTCCGTACATCCCGTAGCCGGTTTGATATCTTGCTTCATGATTTCAATCATTTTATTCCACATAGTACATGTTTCCATTATTATCACTCCTAAAAAAATCAATCTATAAAATAATCCGTTATAGACTTACGAAAAAGCCAGGAACGGTGAGATAATTAACAAGATGCCCGTCGCAATGATGAGATATAACGAAACGCCTTTCAAGTCATGCAAGCGCGGCACCCGGTAGACGAGATAAGCCGGAATCAGGCAGCCAATCATGCCAAAGACAGGGCTGCAAATTGAAGTAAAGCTCAAAACGGGAGCATTGAGGATAATGGCACCCCACGACACGAGAACAGCAAAGACCAGGATACCCAAGGAAACGGCACGTGCATTAATCTTATCTTCTGGCATAATGCGTTTCAAGCAGTTCATGGCAATGCCGCGGCAGGCTTCGCGGAAACCCAGGAAGACGCCGAAGAAGGCCGTAACGACAGCAAAAATATTTAGAATCAAACTCATGATCTTAATGGATGTGCCGGGAATCCCCTGGGCAGCCAATGCTAAAGCAGAAATATTGTTTTCATAAGCCATAACAGCTTGGTCATGCCCCATAGCCAAGTTGAACGAAATAGCATAGAAAAATACGGTGACAAAGAGCACGCCAAAGGCGATATTCATGGCCCGCAAAGCCTTGTACCGGGCAACTTCAATCGACTTATTATGAGAACGATAGGAAATGACCATCGGGCTCAAGCTCTGTAAAAATAAAATAGATGTCAGCGTAAAAGGCAGCATGATGATAGTCTGCTTGATGAGATAGCCAAAATCGTGAAAACTACCTATATTCGCTAAATTCCAATGCTGGACCATAATCATACCCAAAACAGCTACGACGCACAGCTTCGTCAAGACCATTAGCGTAGAAATCTTGAAGAGTACTTTTTCGCCACGAGAAGCAATGGCTACGAGGGCACAAATAATGACCAACCCGTATAACGGATTTTTAGCCAGTGAATGGTCCGTCACGCCAAAAGTGACTAAGAAGGAAGCACTGTCATTATTGATGGCCGTCGAATAGACGAATACCCAGATAATGAGCATCAGGAAGTAAAGAAGACCTAAGAACAGGCCCCAGTTCTTGCCCAAGTAGTTGCCAATGACACTAGGATAATCTTCACATCTTTCAGATTTTGCCAGAGTATTAATGAATAATCGCTGGAAAAGGTACATAGCCGGATAACCGATAATAGATGACAAGAGATAAATCCAAATCCCTGCCAAGCCTACCTGTACCGGTAAAAATACGATGCCTGCACCGATAGCCATGCCGATACTCATGATGACCCAGCCCCAGTCGGTACTGTCAAACTTGACGGCTTCTTTCCACTGGGCCTTGGTCATACCCGCTTTTTCCCATCGGGTCAACTTTTCTTTCCCCAAAGTTTGTCCTTTATCAGGACACTGAACTGTCTGTTCCATTCTATCAATCTCCTTTTATAGTGTAATCCCTTCATTCCACACAAGATACCGTCATTGCCTATACGCTTGTATGCCCCTCTTTTTTCAATAAAATATTATCATAGTAATAATTATTTTGCAATATTTCTTATTTTGTCTTTTTGTAATAAACAATTGCTATGGATTATTCTTTTGTAATGAACTTACAAAGTCAAAAAAATATCCTGCCAAAAATAAAATATTTTAGCAGGATATTTATATTTTCGTTATATTTAGTTTCTTGTAAAAGGACAACCTCAAAGAAAAATCAACCTCTCAGACCGCCTTTGGGCGGTCAGCTCTCCTAGGAAGAGAGCCTTTCGCCTCACTTTTTAGAAGCCGGCTTTGGACAATTCGTCTCTCATGGCCCGGCGGTTCCGATAAGTTTCCCGCCATTCTTGGGCGATTTTACGGGCTATGTTCAGGCCTTCGGGATAGGTGCTGAGTTTTTTCAGGTAAACGATGCAATCTCGATATTGATTGCGGCTATTCAGTCCAGGCATGGCCTTTTTCACATAGTCCGCATAAAAGAAGTCTCTCCAATTTCCTAAATCCCTGTTTCTCACCCCCGTACATTTTGATTTTCTTTCTTGATACGGTTCAAGTAACGGTAAATCGTCGGTTCTGATACGCCCAGGACCTGGGCCAGGGCATAGACGCTGCCTTTGAGGACGAAGAGGCCATTCTTGTAGAGGTCTTCTACGACGGCCAGGCGTTCTTTTTGTGAAAGGCGTTTGGCATCGGCGGCATAGGGCTGCAACGACCGCTGGATGAGGTGCTGAATGGCATCGTCTACGGTCGGATACATGCTCTCTGAGATTTCGACACCCAGGAAATGATCATCGCCATTCTTCGAAGCTGGCGGAACCACGTCGGCCAGCGTTTTTTCCGTATCCATGAGAATTAAGGCATCCAACTGTTTCCGCACGTCCAAATAGTGCTGGACGTCGTAGTTCAGGCAGAGCGCCCCTATGATGTTATCGTCCTCATCATGAATGAAGAACGTCGAAGACCGCAAGGTATGGCCATTGATGCTCTTTCCGTAGTAATTGGTCATGTACTCCTGATCCCGTTTTTTACCGACCTGCATGAGTTTCAGAATGAAATCCGTCGCCGGTGCACCGAGCTTGCGGCTGCTGATGTCACCATTGGCAATGGCGATGACCGACTCTTCAGGATGGCGCAAATCATGAAGGACGACTTCACAATCCTTTCCCAACGCGGCCCCTAAAAAGGGAACGATATGTTTATACATCTCTAAAATACTCACGACGTCACTCTCCCTATCTGTTATAAGAAAAGTTTATCACAATGAGAATGTGTAGGGCAAGGGAAAAAGGGCTTGTCGCACGACGACAAGCCCTTTTTAGTGGTTAGTGGCTAGTTGTTAGCAGTTAGCGGATGGCTGAAAATTTAAAGCCAGCTTCTGCAAACTACAAACTCCATACTACAAACTAATACTTACACTTCCGCAATGACTTCGATTTCGCAGAGGAAGTGAGCCGGCAGTTCTTTGACGGCTACGCAGCTGCGGGCCGGTTTGCTGATGAAGGCTTTTTCGTAAATAGCGTTGAACGCAGCAAAATCCTTCATGTCATAGAGGAAGCACGTCGTCTTGACGACTTTCGAAAAGTCCGTTCCAGCTGCTTCGAGGATAGCGGCAATGTTCTTGACAGCCTGTTCCGTCTGGGCTTCGATGCCTTCCTGGAGCTTGCCCGTCTGCGGATCGACGCCGGCCGTACCAGAAATGTACAGCATACCATTGGATACCATAGCCTGGGAATAAGGACCGATAGCTTTCGGTGCGTTCTGGGAAACAATTACGTTCATGGAAATACCCTCCTGTAAGATAACTTTATTTCACTAATAAAATTTTATCACAATAATAATTGATTTTCAATAAGTATCTCACCGTTTTTTACAGAAAAGCATTTCCGGTGGTGCCTTTAATGTTGACATATGTCATCTATATATCTATAATAAAAGGCGTAAAGGAGGGGGTATTATGCCGAGACCACCGCGGTGCCGGCGGGTTTGTTCATTGCCGGCGGCTTCTGTCTTTGGACCTGTAGACGGAGGACAATCAACAGATGCCATTATCATGGGCATTGATGAGTATGAAGTCATCCGCCTCATCGACTGGGTCGGCTTGACGCAGGAACAGTGCGCCGCTCAGATCAATGTGGCGCGCACGACGGTAACCGGCATTTATGATTCGGCCCGACGCAAACTGGCCGATGCCCTCATCCATGGCAAACGTCTCGTCATCGAAGGCGGCCATATCCAAGTTTGTGAACGTTCCGGTACGTGCTGTCATGCCTGCTGTCACGCCGGAAAAAAGAATACAAAGGAGAATGATCCCAATGAGTGAAAATTGTACACACGATTGTTCCAGCTGCGGCAGCTCCTGCGCTGAACGCACCCAGCCCCAGAGCCTGCAGGCTGCCCCCCATGCCGGCTCGCACATCAAGCATGTCATCGCTGTTGTCAGCGGCAAAGGCGGCGTCGGTAAATCCCTGGTAACGTCCCTTATGGCTGTTGAAATGCAGCGCCGCGGCTTCAAGACGGCTATCCTCGACGCCGATATCACGGGCCCGTCGATTCCGAAGGTCTTCGGCCTGACGGACCATGCGACAGGCGACGAAAACGGTATCTATCCGGTTACAACCAAGACGGGCATCAAAGTCATGTCCATGAACCTCTTGCTCGAAGACGCTGCCGCTCCGGTCGTATGGCGCGGCCCGGTCATTTCCGGTGCTGTAAAACAGTTCTGGACTGACGTCATCTGGGGCGACATCGACTACATGTTCGTCGACATGCCGCCGGGAACGGGTGACGTTCCGCTGACAGTCTTCCAGTCCCTGCCCATGGACGGCATCCTGGTCGTCACGTCGCCGCAGGAACTCGTTTCCATGATCGTCGAAAAAGCATTGAACATGTCGGAAATGATGCACGTCCCGGTCCTGGGCCTCATCGAAAACATGAGCTATTTCGAATGTCCTCACTGCCACGAAAAATTAGCCATCTTCGGTCAGAGCCATGTCGAAGAATCGGCACAGAAATACGATATTCCCCATACGGCAAAACTGCCGATCGACCCGGAATTTGCATCCCATTGCGATAAAGGTGACATCGAAGGCTACGAAGCCAGCTACATGGCGGACACAGCCTCCTTCCTGCAAGGCGTGTTAGGGAAATAATAAAAAGGGCTTGTCGCACGACGACAAGCCCTTTTTGAGTATTAAGTTTGCAGTTCGTAGTTTTTAGTGAAGTTTTTTAAATTTAAAGCTAGCTTCTACAAACTACAACCTCCATACTACAAATTATATTGAAAGAGCAACCTCTCAGTCAGCTTCGCTGACAGCTCTCCTATAAGGAGAGCCACTGCGGGCCGCCCATCCTCTGATGTCCGTTTTGGCGACCAGCTTGCGGGCCGCCCTTTGGGACGGCCCCTACGAGCCACGAGCCACTAGCCACTAGCCACTAGCCACTAGCCACTAGCCACTAGCCACTAGCCACTA